>OJRO01000266.1_pt1 | contig 57418 bp, 56 predicted proteins | sample 1599221 | NCBI WGS metagenome assembly OJRO01 (sample SAMN03922449, study PRJEB24848) | human gut metagenome | isolation source: stool sample | host: Homo sapiens | place: Germany | collected 2009-11
AGGAGTATCGTCGGCAGCGTCAGATGTGTATAAGAGACAGGGCTTGTTCGCCAACCCTGTACCGCATCTGTAAATCCCAAGCGGTTCAGGCAGAAAAGAACCGAGCAAAGGGAAACAAAAAACAAAAAACAAGTTTAGGTAATGGCAGGACTAACCACCTTGCCGCAAAACATTTTAAGTCATGTTACATGTACACACCAACGGACGTATCGGCAAAGATTGCCAGGTAATCACGGGAGCACACGGCTCATTCATCGCTTTCGACATCGCAGTAGACGACTTTTCGCACGGTAACAACGTTACCACATGGGTAAGGGTACGAAGCAAGAAGGAAAACCACATCCGCCTGTCAGAATACCTCACCAAAGGGCGGCTGGTACACATCGTGGGAACGCTCTCGGCTTCGCTGTGGAAGGACAAGAACGAAGAGAGCCAGATACAGCTCTCCATCACGGCGGACTCGCTGGAGTTCATCAATACCGGCAAGCGTGAGGAAGCGGCTGCCGATACAGAAGACGGTCAGGCCGGTGCTGCGGACGACGTACTCGCACCTCCTGCCGGCACGCCGCAGGATAACGAGGACGACCTGCCGTTCTGACAGCGAATAGAGCCTTGATAACAAGCCGATACTAAATGTAGTATATACTAATAGTAGTAAAGTAGGAAGTTAGGAAACCTCTCCGGTACGAAAAGTAGTAGATACTACATTTAGTCGGTTAGTAAAATAGTGAAGTAGTAAAATAGTATGTACTAATTGTAGTAATTACTAAAAATAGTATTATCTTTGTATCTGAAATAAAAATCATGGAGCTATGGCAAAAATTATAGCGGTTTTGAACCACAAGGGCGGGGTCGGAAAAACGACTACCACCATCAACCTCGCTGCCGCCTTGCAGCAGAAGAAAAAACGCGTGCTGCTGATCGACATGGACGGTCAGGCGAACCTTACCGAATCCTGCGGCCTCTCTATCGAGGAGGAGCAGACGGTGTACGGAGCGATGCGGGGAGAATACCCCTTGCCATTGGTCCGGCTCGAAAACGGGCTGACCCTCGTCCCGTCCTGCCTCGACCTGTCGGCGGCGGAATCTGAATTAATTAACGAGCCGGGGCGTGAGCTGATACTGAAAGGGCTGATTGCAAAGGTTCTCGACACCCGCAAGTTCGACTACATCCTGATCGACTGCCCGCCATCGCTGGGCTTGCTGACGCTCAACGCCCTTACCGCCTCGGACTTTCTAATCATTCCGGTACAGGCACAGTTCCTCGCCATGCGTGGAATGGCGAAGATTACGAACGTGGTCGGGATTGTCAAAGAACGCCTGAACCCGAAGTTGGACATCGGTGGCATTGTCATCACCCAGTTCGACAAGCGCAAGACGCTCAACAAGAGCGTATCGGAGATCATCAACGACTCTTTCTGCGACAAGGTGTTCAAAACCGTTATCCGGGACAACGTGGCACTGGCCGAAGCCCCTATCAAGGGCAAGAACATCTTCGAGTACAACAAGAACTGCAACGGGGCCAAGGACTACATGTCGCTGGCGCAGGAAGTGATGAAATTAAAGTAATACGATATGGGCAAGAGCGATTTATTGAAAAACGACATGAAAAGCGGGCTGGACGGGCTACTGTCCTCCACTGGGAAAGCCCCGCAAAAGAAAGAACCCGCACCGGTCAAGGCGGAGAAAGAGCCTGCGGTGCATTGCAACTTTGTCATCAACAAAAGCATACATACCCGCATGAGACTACTCTCCATCGAAAAAGAGATGTCCCTGAAGGACATCGTGAACGAGGCGATGACCGAGTATCTGGAGAAAAACGGAAAGTGACGGGTCGCCCCGCCACTTTCCAACTTTTATATACACCCGTAGCGTTGCGTCAAAAAGCCATTCTCTATTCCGTTCCATATTCTTCATGTTTTAGAATCGGCGGGTTCGGTGTCAAATCATAATAATCCAACGCCCGAATAGATAAGCGAAAATACGTTAAATCACTATATTTTTCATAGAGACGGGGTAATACCGGATTCGTTTCGTAGATTTTCCTGCATAGGGAATCAGGAACATCGAAATATACCTCTCCCGTTACACGAACAGACACATTACCTGCCATAGCAAGTAGCTCGATGTCCGGATTTATTTGTAACTGCCGATATACTTTCTTATGCGGAGAGGTGGCGAACCAAAGTGTCGTACCTTCCTGACGCATGATTTGAAATACTCGTATTTTAGGCTTTTCGTTTTCAACAGTAGCAAAGGCCACATCCGGATGTTCACTCAAAAAATCAAAGGCTTCTTTCATCGCATTCTTCATTAAGGAACTATCCCGCTTTCAAGGCGGGATAGTTCGAACTTATTTATTTATAAAGCGCATTTGCCAAATCATCGAGACCGGATTTTCCCGGAAGATTCGGATAGGATTTTTCCATCGCTTCGACAAAAGCTGCCGCGGTCTTATGCTGCGAAAGAAGTTCTTTCATCGTTTTCAAGTAAGCGATTTTGAATTCGACGGCGTCGGCCTTTGCCGCTCCGCCATGTCCGCCGATGAAAAGTTTTGCACCCGAAGCCAGCGATTCTTCAGCTTCCGCAATCTCGGCGTCGATAGCTTCCGGCGAAGAAATTTGCAGATGACTCATGTGGGCTTTAGTCGGAGTCCAATGCGTATAATAAGCCTTTTTATCGATCAGGATGCTCGCTCCGGGGAAATCGGAGGCGGCACCGCGATGGAACTCGAAAGAAACGCCCGCCCATGTTTGCGTCGTACCGAACGATACTTCCGAAGTCTTGCCCGTAGGCATAGCGGTCAGCGCATCTCCGAAGGCTTGCGCGAAGCCCTGCATCATACCCCCGTACACTTCGCCTTTGGTGAATTCTGGCATACCTTCCGGCATTACCGTTTCATGCGATCCCGTTCCGCCGACATGATAATCGGCGATACGTTGTTCGACGGGTTTTCCGAGTTTCACGAGATAATCATCGAACTCTGTGACGTTCTTTTTGAAAAGCGGCTGCTCCATCGTAACGAGCGCATTTTCCCCTTCGATGATATAACTTGCATCACCGAGCGCATCGTTCGTATAATAAACGTGCAGCCTGAAATTATCGAGGTCATGTACCTCAAAACGTCCCTTGTCTTGTGCCGAAGCACCCAAAGCCATGCCAGCGATAGCCAACGTTAAAATGATTTTTTTCATCTTCTTGATTTTATTATTTGTTATATTCTATCAGAAAACTAATCAATACGCTGCGGTAAAGCGTTCATAATGATGATTCTTCTGTTCCAACTCGTCGATCATCGCCACAGCATAGTCCTCTACCGAGATGAAACTTTCACCCTTTTCGTCGAAAAGCATATCGTCTTTCCCCAATCGGTACTTTCCAGTACGCACACCCGGCCTCATGTTGCCGAGATTTCCGGCAGGAGAAAAGAATATCCAGTCGATCTCTTTTTCTTTTGTCAGTGTATCGAGATAAAACTCCCCCAAAGACTTCACACCCGGCAGCCATGCTTCGGGAAGCGTTCCGGTATCGACTAACCGCACACCCGGTTTTACGAAAAGTGTTCCGGCTCCGCCGACAATCAACAGACGCTGAACCCCCGAACGCTTCGCACCCTCGACAATCTTCGGATAGTTTTCGAGTGTCTCCTCATATTGCCGGGGATTTCCCCATCCAGGATTGTAGGCACTGATAACAGTATCTTTCCCCTCGGCCAATTTCGCCAACGTGTCGGGATCGGTCGCATCGGCCTGAACAACGGTCAGGTTCGGATGAATCGTCGAAATTTTTTCGGGATGCAACACAACAGCCATTACCCGATGACCGCGACTCAAAGCTTCATTTAAAATGGCGGAACCTACAAATCCGCTCGCACCGATTAAAATCACATTTTCCATACTTATAAAATTTTGATATCAAACATTAGTTTCTAAAGGTTCTTTAATCTCTTTTCGATTGCAAATATAAAATGAAAAACAAGGTTTGTCAAGTAGGCACTTGATACTCACATAGTTTCATTGAGGTAACCATTGTTGGATATAAGCATCTTGCAACAAAAACTTTTTTGTATTTTTTTTGCGCTTGCGAATTTTAGGAAATTTAGTTACCTTTGCATACTAATGCTGTAATTTAATAATGTATGGACAGAACAATGATTTTAGATGCCTACGATCCTCAATGCCCGATACGCAATGTTCTGGCAAGGATGAGCGACAAATGGTCGCTTTTAGTCATTTACACGCTGACACAGTCCGAGAAAGTACGCTTCGGCGATATTCGTCGGGCGATTCCAGATATTTCCCAAAAAATGCTGACCGTTACGTTGCGGACATTGGAGGAAGACGGATTCGTTACCCGAACGATTTACCCGGAAGTACCACCTCGTGTGGAATATGCGCTTACTGATAGAGCACATTCTCTGTTCCCTCATATCCAATCTTTAATCATGTGGGCGAAAGAGAATATGGTAGACATCATTGACGACAGAAAAAAAAGTGTGTTGGAGAAAAAAAAGAAGTCCAAAAACGATTGACTTTGTCCGAAAAGAAGAACAGCCTGCGCTCCATATGCCTTCCTACCGTCCGGAACTTGGATATTTGGCTTTGGATAGACCCATAAAGACTATGAGGTACAGGCAATATCAAATATCCGGACGTTCTTGAATTTGAGAAGAAACAACATAAAAACGGCCGCCTCATAACGGTCGCCTTATAGCGCTTTCAGACAAACGCTATAAGGCGATGGGTGCTTCAAAAGTCCAACGCTCCCATCGCCCGCAGGAAAGCGGACGCTTTCGCTTCTGGTGTCGCCATGTCGATATTTCCAGCCTTACACTTTCCCTCGGAGAACGCCGCCATTTCGTCCGGTTCATTTTCGGCCACGACACAACCCGTGAATCTCTCGCAAGGAGGTCGTCTCTTCCGTCCTATCGAATCTCACTCTTTATCCCTTCTGATTCGCAAGTTCCGAAACAGCAGTTTCCCATGCCCCGTTATAGGGCAAAATTGCGGCCATCCGCATTTTTGCCAGCAAGCCTCGTGCCTTTTCTATCCCGACCGGCCATGCGCCCGTGTCCTCCTCCCGTTATAGTCCCTATCTACAAGTTGACCGCCGTCTCCTTCTCCCTTTTCTATCTTCTTCCTCTTACCGCTATCCGGCTTCATTCATGCCTCTCGCCGGTTGGTTTTTCAGACGCAAATTTGGGCTGGCGCGCTTGATTCCGTCGCTTTGAAGTGCATTTCTCGAAAAATTCTTCCTTTCTGCGAAAGAGTAATTTTTCGGAAAAAGCGTCGGAAACAGCTTGTTCGCCAGCCCCGTGAAGCATCTGTAAATCGCAAACGGTTCAGGCAGAAAAAAGAGCCGAACAGAGGGAAAATAAAAAACAAAAAATAAAAGACAATGGACAAAATCAAATTAGTAGTGTACAACGAATACGCATTGGGCTATATCATGCCCGAACTCCCCGACAGGGTGTGTACGTTAGCTGACAGGGTAACACTTGGTGCACCGTTTCGGACAATGACCGAACCCTATTTCATCGGAAAAAGAGATACTGTCAGACTGGCGGGCAGAAAAGACTTTGACACCTTTCGGGTCGTGTTCGACGGGTACGACAATCCGCAGGAATACGAGTTCGACCCGACCTGCTGAACCTCACGAAAAGCCCAAAAACAAATTAAATATAAACCCATTAAAATTTTATGATTATGGAAATGACAGCAATTCAATCAGTAGAGAAAAACAACGCATTGGTAGCATTGGCAAACGTACAGCCGAGCAACTACAACCCACGCAAAAACTTTGACGAGGCGAGCCTTGCCGAGCTATCCGAAAGTATCCGTCAACAGGGCGTGTTACAGCCTATTGGAGTGCGCCCGATTGAAGACAACCGTTTCGAGATTGTTTTCGGTGAACGCCGATACCGTGCCGCCCTCATGGCAGGATTGGAAGAAATTCCGGCAATCGTCATGGAAATTTCGGACGAGACAGCCGAAGAAATGGCGGTAACGGAAAATCTGCAACGCAAGGACGTTACACCCATAGAGGAAGCCAACGCCTATCAGAAACTCATAGACAGCGGTCGCCACGATGTACAATCTTTGGCGGTGCAGTTCGGAAAGAACGAAAACTATATCCGTACACGTCTTAAATTCGTCTCATTGATACCCGAAATCGCACAGCTTCTGGAGCAGGACGAAATTACAATCAGCGTAGCGACCGAAATCTGCCGTTATGGGGAAGATATTCAGCGTGAAGTGTACAACAAGCATTTGAAAGAGGGCATACAATATAACAGTTGGCGGGGAATGAAAGCCTCCGATGTCGCACGGAACATCGAACGCCAGTACACCACTGACCTCGACCGATACGCATTCGACAAGACCCTCTGTCTTTCATGCCCCCACAACACCAACAACATGATGTTGTTCTGCGAGGGTGGTTGCGGAAACTGCGCCAACCGTATCTGCCTTGCCGAGATGAACGCATCCTACCTCACCGAGAAAGCCGTGCGCCTCATGGAAGAACGCCCCGACCTGTCCCTCTGCCACGAAAGCCACAACTACAACGAAACCGTAGTCGAACGCCTTACCGCCATGGGCTACGAGGTGGTGAGCCTTGACTATTACGCAAAGGCATACCCCGAACAGCCCGAAGCACCCCGAAAAGATGACTACGAAACAGACGAGGAATACGAGCACGCACAAAGTGAGTACGAGCAGGATTTGAACGGCTACATGGAAAAATGCGAGGAAATCCGCACCCGAAGCGAAGCGGGCGAAATCACCCTCTATTTCCGTATCGGGAACAACGACATCGTGTTATGTTACATCAAAAACTCGACCCTTGCCGCCGTAGGAGCGGACGGTACACCGCAGGTACAGACGCTTTCGCCGGTCGAAAAGTTGGAGAAGCAGGACAAGCGTAACAAGGAGATAGCCCTTGAAAAGACGGTAGAGGACATCAAAAAGCAGATTTTGGAGGTCGATATGTCCGACCGCAAGTTCGGACAGGACGAAGACAAGATGATATACTTCTTTCTGCTCCCATTCCTCCGCAGGGAACATTTCGAAGCGGTAGGTATCAGCGAAGAAAAAACCGCTTACCACCACCTCACGGACGAAGAAAAGATGAACATCATCGCTAACCTCACGGGTAAGCAGAAAGCCATTATCCGCAGGGATTTTCTGATAGCCAATTTCAAGAACGCATCGGGTAGCAACGCTACGGCCTCCCTCTTGCTCGACTTTGCCGAGAAGCACATGCCCGAAGAACTGGCTGCTATCAAGAACGGACACAACGAGGTGTACGAGAAACGCCACCAACGCATCGAGGAAAAGAAAGCCGTCCTCTTGGTGCAGGAAAAAGCAAAGCAGGAAGCGGAGCAACCCGATGAACCGCAACCCGAAGCGGAAGTACACACCGAAGAAATCCCGCAAGAAGAAATTGCAGCCTGACCATAACCATAATCCCGAACGGATAGGGGACGGAGTAATCCGCCCTCTATTCGTTCATTATATATATCGAGGTGTAGGTATGCTTCCCGACAACCGCCCGAAGTCGCCACCAGGCGGTGCGTCTGCCGAGCGAACCTGCCACCTGCGCAGTCATGCCTTTTCTATCCCTTTTCTACTTTTCCTCCGTCCCCTCACCACCCACCCGATACCCTTATACCTTTCTCGGATTCAGCCATCCGTGTCGGGACCCTCTCTGCTTTTAGGATGCAAAGGTGGGCTGCCGCGCCCGATCCTGACGCTTTGAAATGTATTTCCTGTAAAATTCTTCCTTGTTGCACAAGCGTAATTTTTCGGAAAAAGCGTCGGAGGGGGCTTTTTCGCCAGCCCCTTGGAAGCATCGTAAAACCCGAACGGCTCCGACAATCAGGAGGCCGAACAGAGGGGAAAGAAAAAAAGTTCAATTACTTAAATTTAGAAAAAATGAAAATGCAATTTACTATCGTTCGTTCGGAAAATGCAAGCTACTTGTGCCACAAAGAAGATGAAGTCTATATGGATGTCAGCAACCCCATGAACGCCTTTGTCACTGGTGAGGATGATTTCCAAATCGTAGAGCCTGACAGCTCCTTTGCACAGAAAAAGTACGAGTTCCGAGGAGAATACTGGTATTTCGTTCCACGCTTCTACAACAACGGCTGGCTGGCACTCACCTTGGAAAAGGTGGAAGACGAAGACGATTACATCGTACTGTCCGTCAATTTGGAGGAAATGAATGCGCTCGGAGTACCCGATCGTACATTCATGGACGTAAACCATTACCCGGATGCGATGGAGTTCTTGGTGTCAAATGGGTTGGCGACCGACTCCGGTTACAGACGTAGAAGCGGGTTCGTGGAATATCCGATGATTATGCTGAATCTGCCGCTTCTGTACCAGCATAACCCGCAGAGTTTCCAAGAAGCGGACATCGAGCTGTTCGGATAGGCAGTTGGGGAGGATATGGGTTGCCCGTAAATGACGGGCAACTACCACACCGCCCTGATTCCGCCGGTGCGGTAGCTATCTTTTTTACTTTCGCTTTATGCCTGTTATAGTTGCCCCAAAATACACATCACTACCGTTTAGCCGTATGTATTTTTTTTTTGGGGGGGGTATTCCCATTATAATAGAAACAGAATCTGTTATTCAAACTGAACTTGTAATTAAAATAGTAAAAGCCAACTTATCCGATTGGATAGGTTGGCTCAAACAGATTATTTATACGAAAATCAATAGAATGTAATTGAAAGGTCTCCTAATGGGGTTGATTTTACAGTCAGTTCCAATTCACAGACATCACCATCAAGATAGCCATAGTCAAAGACGACATCGTATGTTACTCCGTCTATAACTACAGTACCAGTTGTTCCTGCCGTGATATCAGTTCCATTCAAAGCTACTCCCGTAATATTAACATTGCCAGTATAGAAACTGAATGAAATGTTCATATTAAAATCCACACTGTTCCATTGACAGTAGCGATTATAGGAGATGTCTTGTCATAAATGGTCATTAAGCCGTCTTTACTGTAAGTTGCCCGATATAGGTTGTTGAACTTTCAACAGCTTGCATGTTGGCTACTTCATCGGGAGAGTTCACATGAGCATTTGCCCCGACCAGCGCAAACACTGCCATACACCTTTTCTTTTCATTCTTCTGTCGTTTTTAGGTTCTTTATACCAGTTCTTATTGAAACTTACCAGATTTCCTGTTTCTCGGGTTGACATCCACAGTCATCAATGTAGAATCGGCAGAAACAGCCCTCACCTGCGGGGCTGTATTCACGTCCAGCTCAAATGCTTGACGGGAAGGGTAAAATCATATCCTTCCAATGGCGCAATCACTGATTGTGGAATTGTGAGGCAGCTTTACCACAGTAAGCTCCTGATTGTATTCGCCGAGATTTCCTCGTACCCGTTATAGCCGCCCCAATTCCCCACTACTACCGTTCCCTTTATAATCTTCCGGACTACAAGCCGCCTGCCGTCTTCTTCTCCCTTTTCTACTTTTTACCGCTTATCCGGCCCATTCCTGCCTTTCTCCGGTTGGTTTTCCAGACGCAAAGGTGGACTGCCGCGCTTGATTCCGCCACTTTGAAGTGCATTTCTCGGAAAATTCTTCCTTTCCGTGAAAGAGTAATTTTCCGGAAAAAGCGTCGGAAGCAGCTTGTCCGCCAGTCCTTGTACCGCATCTGTAAACCCCAAGCGGTTCGGGCAGGAAACAGAGCCGAACAAAGGGAAGAAAAACGAATCATTAAAATTTCAATACAATGGACGACATCAAAAAAAGCAAAGAGTACCAACTCGCCAAAGATTGGGAAATGGCAGTAAACAGTTACAATTTCAACCCCAAGCGGTTTGCGGCAGCTATCCCCACGATGCACCCCACGCTTCAGCAAAGCCTCTACCGGCTTATCAAAGAGTGTATCGTTGTCATGGCGGACGAAACACGCCGCTACGACGACCGTAACCGAGCCTCGCACGAGGAAGCAAAACGAATTATGGAATATCTGAACGAAAACGGGAAGCACATCCCATTAAGATAACAGGCGTATGAAAACACAGGAAATACAATTCGGCGGCAACACCTATCCTTGTCGGGTGGTGATATCCAACGAGGGCGAAGAACTCCTTATCGGCTCGACCGCCCTGCTCGACGCTCTCCATCCCGGCAGCTTCAACGACGAAAACGAAGGCTTTGCCAGTAAAGAAGCCGAAAGAATCTACGACGAGGTTTTCTTTTTCACCGATAAAGACAGTCTCAAACTCTCCGACAAGGAACTCATCACCGAACTGAAGGAGGACAACCCCGAATGGTTCGACTAATACAAATCAATAATCATCTAAAACACAAAGCTATGGATAAAGAGTATGTAATGCACATTGCCCAGACCATCAAAGAACAGTTGGTATCACTTACGCCCATGCCCATTCTCATGTCGTGGGGAATTGGCGAGTTTGTCGCTACGGTATTCCGGGAATTGCCGGCATTGCGGATTGAAGTAAACGGACGGTTGCACGCCGGATCTGTCGTTATCGCACTCAACGGCTCCGATTACTATGAAGTATATCTACTGAAAGACGACGGTGCGGAATGCGTCAATAAGGAAGTATGCTTCAACGAGCTGGGTGATGTTATCGACCATGCCATCGAAAGCGGTACGGACAAAGAAGAATACGACAAATTTTGCGACCAGCAGCTTGCCATGCTGCTATCCGGAACAAGAGCCTAAGAGCAAACTGCCGAATAACACTGCTCGCATTTTTATGCGGGCAGTGCTTTCGTGTGCGATTGGATGCGCCCAAGCCGCAATATCCTGTTATAAACTCACTTTTGATGTTCTTGTCCCCCCTTTTACCGTTACATACATCTGATTACGGCTTGTGGGATTGTCCGGTTCTGTCATAGCCAGCACACCGATATCAATCATTGGAGTGATATAGACATTCATTACATTTTTTCGGGCTTTCAGTCCCAAATACTGCATAATGTCAAACAAAGACTTCGGTTCGGAGCAAAACTCCAAAAGTTGCTGTCTTCTCACATCCTGTTTATTGAGCTTTCTTGTGTCGTTTTCTTGTGTCGTTTTCTTGTGTCGTTTTCTTGTGTCGTTTTTTTAATGGTGGTTGCGCCCAACTGCATGGTCAGCACCACATAGTCCGGACGTGTCTCCTCGGCTACAGTCGGAAGCGGCCAACCCAAAGACTGCCAGCCGCTCACAATCTTATCCACACCGCTACCGGCTTTCTCGGCACGCCCCAGCCGCATGAACATCTTCTGCAGGATTGGATTACGACAAATGCTGCGCCCTCCTTCGAAATACTGCTGTTTGGAAACCAGCATCATGCCCGGATTCATAAAGACAAGACTCTCATCGGTACGCTCCACGATGATATGCCCTTGTGCATTTACATCTTGGTGGATAATGCAATTGATGAGTGCTTCTCTCACAGCATCATGAGCCGGAGTTTCTTCCTGACGCACCCCGTCTTTCATCATGAACGGACGTGGCAGGGATTGTATCAACCGATTATATACCCTTATATAGAATTGATAAAGGTTGGCTTCCCACAAGCCGTCCGGATAGATACGGTTTGTCCACCTTATATCGGGATTGTCTGTCGCAACACGTTCACGATAATCCACAAAATACATCGGGTCGCCCGAATTGTTAGTAATACTATCGTATTTACCGAACATCAGAATACCGGCCAATGTGAATCCCTCTTTACCGGTTTCATATTCCGTAGCGTATGCACCTAACTTTTTTAAGAAATCCATGTCGCTGATACCTATCCAGGGATGGGAGGGTTGCAGACTGGCGAGGGTCTGCCGGTATTGATGCAAGGATTCGATGTCTATATCCCTTTCAAATTCAAAGCCCGCAAGGATACGTCCGTCCTGTGAATGGCGGTCATGTTCGGCATCCGCAAACATTCGTCTTATCTCCGCATCGGTACAGAGATAATCGCCCTCGTGGTTCCTGCGGTAAGTGTTCCCGAACGGGTTGGCATTGATATACACGGGTCGCAATTCGTAACTGGCACGAGGAATATCACATATCAGGATATACGATTCCTCTATCTTTTCTATTCTTACATCTGATTCACGAGGAAGACAAACGCTTGTTTTTCCTTTATTATGGGCACAATCCCAAAAAATCTTTTTATAACGGACGATGGTTTCCTCCGTTAGTCCATCAAAGAGAAATCGGTTGTTCTTCTCCATCACACCCAGCACAATCGTACCACCATTTGTATTGGCAAAAGCCGAGTAGCTCTCCCAAAAACTGCCGGGGAATCCTCCGCGTGCCGACTTGAACTCGACTTCCGAAGTCTCGCCTTGGCTGATCAATGCCCTGATTCTTTCATATTTGTCTGTTGTATATTCTGCCATAATCGAGCAATTTTAAGGACGCAACAATTCCCGGCGGCTCACATTCAGTAACTCTGCTATACGTGAGAGGGTGTACAAATCCGGCTGACAGGTATTCGTACACCATTTCGATACAGTCGTTGGGTTTACGCCCAACTGTTCGGCCAACCACACATTCGTTTTCCCGGATTCAGCCAAGGCTGCTTTTATACGGTTTATTTCCTTTCCCATTTACCAACAAATTGTTTTTGAATGCAAAGATAATGGTTTTTATTTATAAATCAGCCTTGCATGACAGTTTTATCAAAACAACGGATTGTTCATCACTCATTTGATATTCACAAGAATTTTTGCAATGCACTGACAAATAAAAAACACCTGCAATAATCACGAATCATTGCAAGTGTTTACTTTCCAACGCTACATTGCTTTTCTAATCTAAATTTTAGATAGTCTTACGTTTGTTCGCTGGCGTAATTCATCAAAAGGAACTTTCCCGAACCGGTCGAACAACAACAGAAATAGGTACGGCAACAGGCGAAAAAGGGATTCATATCAGATTATTTCCTGCTGTCTCACTCCGTATTTTTCTCCCTCTAATCAAATCCGGGCCAAGAGAACAGCCACCCATTCACCACCCAATTACCACTCATTCACCACCCGGCGACCGCTCATCAACCACTCACTTACCACCCGTTTACCACCGGACAACCGCTAATTCCAATTACCTGTAGAATATACAGCTGCGTAATAGGGTGATAAGGCGGCTAAAAATGCCGCTTGTACCTTGGAGGTGGATTTGGGGATATAAAAAATGGCAAAATACCCTATAAGGATTTTCCAACTCTAACACCGTCAAAATACACATGGATAAAAACGACTACATATCAACAAGTCAATTAACACTTCGGGGAACAGATTACACCCGCATCCCTCGCGTCGTAAACATCACCGGTGCTTACAAATACTGGGACAACGAGATCCAAAGTCCTCCACCAGCGAGTACCTCAAGAAAAACCAGCTGCTGCTCGACCTTAAAGAGAATACATGTCCGTCGCCGAGCGATGGGAAAAAGAGAGACGCAACTTTTCCGTCTTGCAATGGGTCGACTGCTTCAAGCAGCTTAAAGAGGAGGAGCAGAAGAAAGAAGAGACGAAAGTATTGACCGTGCTCCAGCTCATCGAAGCCCGAATCGGATGGCCGGCAACAGCGCACGCACCATCAAGAAGAACTACTACAAGAACACAAAGCAGGATGAGCTACGCCAACGCATGAATGTCCGGTATGGGAGCTGGGGACAGCATGAAGTCAATCGATAATAATCATGATGGGTTACACACGGTAATTTCCATTTCCTTTTTGGGCTTGTATTTTTCGTTTTAACGCCATAAAACCGCCTGCCGATGGAATAAATGTAGTATTTTTGCAGAAAATATCGGATTATGAACGTATTGAATTCTTATATACCACGAAAATTGCCGGTCATAGCCTTGATATGCACGCTGTTCGTCACCTACCCGAATGTAGTGTGGATTCCGTGGAATCTGGCACGGCTGAATGTCGGCGAAGAGGCCGGATTTTGGGCGTTCTTTGTTTTCCGCATGCTTTACTTCTACGGCTTGTTCTACCTCCAATTAGAATATAATGTGCGTAAAATAGGCAACATGCCGTTCGAGGCACGTTTCGGATGTAACTTTCTTTATACGCTGCTCGGATGTGCCGTATTCGTCGGACTGTCATACGGCTTGCCCTTGCTGGGTGTTCAGACCGGTTATGTGGGTAATATCCTTTTGTTCCAGTTTTTTGTGGTGTGCTTGCTTTGTACATTTATCGGGTACATCTCGGTGTTGTATGACAGCCAGAGAGAAAAAGAACAGGAAATAGAGCAGCTACGCATCGAGAACCTGCAAAGCCGTTGCGATGCCCTTGCCAACCAGATCAATCCGCATTTCTTTTTCAATTCGCTCAACGGAATATCCTCGTTAATCAGAAGAAAAAATGATGACAACACATTGCTTTATGTAACAAGGTTGTCGGATATTTTCCGTTATATTCTGCAAAGCGACAAGAAAGGGATTGTATCATTGGGTGAAGAACTGACATTCATCCGCTCTTTCATGCACGTGATGGAAGTAAGGTTCGAAGGCAAATTGACCTGTTCGATTGATGTCCCCGAAAAAGACTATGAACTGCTGTTGCCCGTACTCTCGCTGTTGCCTCTTTTGGAAAATGTGACCGTACACAATCAGATAGACAGTGACCACCGGATGAATATCAGCATCCGGATGAACGGCGGCGAATTGGAAATATCCAATCCGGTATATCCCAAACTCGCCATGCCTGACACGAACGGTATCGGTTTGCAGAACCTGCGCAACCGTTTCGGACTGATGATGAAGAGAGAAATTCGTGTGGAAACCGACGGAGATACATTTAACGTATATCTCCCGTTAAGATAATAGAAGAAACTATGAGAGTATTGATAGTAGAAGATGAGACGGCGGCTTACAAGAATATGGTAAACGCTTTGCAGACAATAGAACCCACGATTGAGATTGCCGGTAATACGGAGAGCGTGAGCCGGACTGTTGAGTGGCTGCAAAACAATCCGCAGCTGGATCTGATATTCATGGACATACAACTGTCCGATGGTTCGGCTTTCATGCTTTTCGATCGCATGAAGATTGAGACACCGATTGTCTTTACCACGGCATACGACCAGTATGCCATAGATGCTTTTCGGGTAAACAGTATCGATTACTTGCTAAAACCTATCAAACCCGATGAACTGCAAAGAGCGTTGGACAAGTTTCGCCGCTGGATGCCCGCCGATATGGGCGGCTATCTTTCCCGGCTGATGGCGTTGGCTCCCAAACCGGTATATAAGGATAAAATATTGATTCCCTTACGGGATAAACTTCTGCCGGTAGCACTTGACGATGTGGCTTGTTTCTACACGACCAATAAGCAGACGCTTGTCTGCCTGAAAAACGGAGTGCAATATGCGTATGTCAAGACGCTGGAACAAATCATGACGATGCTTGCCCCCTCTCGTTTTACCCGGGCGAACAAACAGTATATCGTGGCGCGCGACAGTGTGAAGGAAATTAGCATTTGGTTCGACAGCCGTCTGCTAGTGAAACTGAATATAGAGACACCCGAACCGATTTACATCAGCAAGAATAGAGCGCCGGAATTCAAGGCATGGATTGTACAAGAGTAATAAGTTAAATATATAATATATGGCAACAATCATTCGCAAAGAAGAGCGTGACTTCCAGCCTAATCCCGGTAAAATCGACGGATTCAGACTGTTCACAGACATTTCGCGCAAACAAAAAGACGTAGAACCTCAGTACCTGAATTTCGATTTGCGGAGGCTCGATCCGGGACAATATAATGCTCCTTACCATTTTCACCGCTACGCTGAAGAATTGTTTATGATACTTTCCGGATCGGCGACTTTGCGTACTCCCGCAGGGCTTGAAACGGTCGCAGAGGGAGACATCCTCTTTTTCGAGGCTGGCGAAAGCGGTGCACATCAGCTTCGTAATCACACCGACGAGCCGTGCACCTATCTTGATATGCGCTCCTACAGCGGTCATGACGTCTGCGAATACCCCGATTCGGATAAAATCATCCTTGTGCCCGGCGGCGAAACGTTCCGCCGAAACGAACAGCATCCCTATTTCGACGGCGAAACCGACACCGACAAGATTTGGGAAAAGTTGTAATGAGTTCCTTATCCTAATTATGACAGCTTCTTTCGGGGAGCTGTTTTTCGTTTTCATACAGCACTTTTCCGCGTTAATGTCGCTTTCTATATAATGTATGTCATACCGCTGTAACTTTGTATTCAAATAATTGATTACAAAGTTTATGGCAATGAATTATCGTATCTATTTAACTTCGTTTTCTTCCTCCTTGCAAGGCATGGTGCAAACAAGTTTGCCCCTCTGCCCTTGCTTCGTTCATCGGTTCAGGCTTTGGGGAACGGTTTTATTCCTTTTGATTCTCTCTTCGTGCAAGAATGGGGAAGAGAAAAATACGGTCTCCAAGTATTACCCTACGAAGATATTGTCTCCCGTCAGCAGGACTATACAAACCCCGTATCCGGCAGTCCTCAAAGGCCGTCAAAGCGTAGAAATACGCCCGCAATGCAGCGGACTTATCATGCGGATCTGCATAGAAGAAGGGGCTTGTGTAAAAAAAGGACAAATTTTGTTCATCATCGACCAGGCCCCTTATCTTGCCGCTTTGAAAACCGCTTCCGCCAACGTATCACAGGCCGAAGCACGACTGGCAACTGTACGTCTGACATTTGACAGCAAGGAAGTATTGTGCAAAAAAAATATCGTTTCCGATTATGAATTACAAACGGCCCGCAACGAACTGAAAGCAGCCGAAGCGACACTCGAACAGATGCAGGCACAATGCGACAACGCCCGGACGGAATTATCCTATACAGAAGTGAAAAGTCCGGTGGACGGCGTGGCAGGCATGATTCCTTACCGGGTGGGAGCCTTGGTGGACAGAAATATCGCCGAGCCGTTAGTGTGCGTATCGGACACAGAAGAAATGTTCGCTTATTTTTCCATTTCGGAGAGCGATGAACTGGCAAAGAGTGCAAAGCTCGGGACGCAGAAAATTACCTTCCGTCCTGTCAATAAGGCAATCCCCGTTGTGAACGGAGTCATAGATGCCGTCAGCGGTACGATGGATGCCCGAACGGGAACCATCAGCGTCCGGGCAAGAATCCCCAACCACGACAAAATATTGTATGACGGTAGCACGGGCACGGTGCTCGTTTCGTCGGAAAGGACAGACTGCTTGGTCATTTCCCAGACGGCCGCTTACGAAATTCAAAACCGCACATTCGTCTACAAGGTCGTGGACGGACGAACCGTCTCCACGTCCGTCGAAGTGGAGGACATCGGTAACGGTAAGGAATACATCGTCCTGTCCGGTCTGAAAGCCGGCGACAAGATCGTGACTGAAGGCGCAGGCTTGTTACGCGAAGGAACGGAAATAACTGAAAGTATAACCACCCAAAACGCTTCACAATGAACTTGCAGACCTTTATCGACCGCCCGATATTGTCCGGCGTATTGTCAGTGTTCGTCGTACTCCTCGGTATCATCGGATTAGTACAATTGCCCGTTGAGCAATTTCCGGAAATAGCACCGCCCACGGTCAGGGTGAGCGCTACATACATGGGTGCCAATGCCGAGACCTTGCAGAAAGCCGTCGTTGCCCCGTTGGAAGAAGCCATCAACGGCGTGGAGAACATCAATTACATGACCTCTTCCGCCACCAACAACGGCACGGCCACCATCAATGTCTATTTCCGTCAGGGTACAGACCCCGACATGGCGGCGGTGAACGTGCAGAACCGCATCGCCTCGGCACAGGGTGTACTGCCTGCGGAGGTAATCCGTTCCGGCATCACCGTGCGCAAGAGCCAGAACAGCACGGCTAAGATTGTGGCACTGTACAGCCCTGACAACAGCTTCGATCAAAAATTCCTGTACAACTATTTCAAAATAAACATAGAACCGCGACTGGCGCGTATTCCCGGCGTGGGCGATATAACGGTGTTCGGTTCCGACTACTCGCTGCGCATCTGGCTGAATGCGGAAAAGATGACGGCTTACGGTCTTGTCCCTGCCGACATCACCGCCGTACTGGACGAGCAGAATGTGGAGGCTCCCACCGGAACATTGGGAGCGGATATGGACAACACCTTCCAGTATGTACTGAAATACCGGGGACGCTATGAAGACGAGGAGGATTTCGGCAATTTCGTTATCAAGTCGCTGTCCGATGGAAGTGTCCTGCGCCTGAAAGACGTGGCGGAAGTGGAACTCGGTGCGTTGAACTATGCCACGAAGAACGAACTGATAGGACATCCGGGCACGAACTGCATGATAGCGCAGGCGCCTGGCTCGAACGCCAATGAAATCGTCAAGGCGATAGACGAAGTGATACGGGATGCCGCCGCCGAACTGCCCAAAGGAATGGAACTGGTCGATTTGATGAGCATCAAGAGTTTTTTGGACGCTTCCGTACACAACGTGATAGAAACCTTGCTGGAAGCCATCCTGCTGGTTATTTTCATTGTGTGGCTCTTCCTACGCAACTTGCGTTCCACGGTGATTCCTGCCGTGGCCATCGTCGTGTCATTGATAGGAACATTCGCTTTCCTTTATTTTGCAGGGATGTCAATAAATATGCTGACGCTATTTGCACTGGTACTCGTTATCGGTACGGTAGTGGATGATGCGATTGTCGTCGTCGAGGCTGTGCAGTCCCGTTTCGACAGCGGTTGCCGGTCGCCCCGTCAGGCAACGGTGGAAGCCATGCAGGGCATCAGTCGTCCATTGGTTTCCACTTCATTGGTGTTCATGGCCGTATTCATTCCGGTCTGCTTTATCGGCGGTGCGACGGGCAAGTTCTACACGCAGTTCGGTCTGACGATGGCGGTTTCCGTCTTGATTTCCACATTCAACGCACTCACATTCAGTCCGGCGCTGTGTGTACTACTGATGAGACCTACTGCCATAAAAGAAAAAAACTCCCGTTTCGCTGCTGCATACACTGCAGCTTTTCAAGGAATGACAAGCAAATACAAAAACGCTGTGCTGTTCATGCTTCATCATAAATGGCTATCTTCCATGCTGCTGGCTGCCACCTGCGGTTTCTTCTATCTGTTGTATGTGACAAAGACGGGACTTGTACCCGATGAAGATACGGGAACGATTGTGGCCGATGTGCAGGCTGCCCCCGGAACAAGCCTTGCCCAGACGGAACGCATCCTCAAGAACATCGAAGACCGCATCAAGGACACCCCGCAGTTCCAGATCTATTCCAAGTCGATAGGTATGGGGATGCTCGCCGGACAAGGGCCTTCCAACGGGACGTTCATCATCCGCCTGAAACCTTGGGACCAACGGACAGGCAGCAACGATGACAACCGTTCCGTTATCAATGACATGTATCGCCGTCTTTCCGACATTACCGATGCGCACATCATGGTCTTTGCCCAGCCCATTATCGCCGGATATGGTGTGACAAACGGTTTCGAGGTGCACGTTCAGAACAGGCGCGGAAGCTCGGTAGAAGAGCTGCAACGTCACGTACAGGCATTCATCGTGGCACTGAATGAACGACCGGAAATCGCACGGGCGCAGACCTCTTTCGACAGCCGCTATCCGCAATACCGTGTCGAGGTGGATGCCGCCCTGTGCAAGCGGGCAGGCGTTTCGCCTTCGGATGTCCTCGATGCCTTGTCCGGCTATATCGGAGGCGTCTATTCCTCGAACATAAACCGCTTCTCCAAACTCTACCGGGTGATGATGCAGGCATCGCCCGAATACCGGGCAGATGTCCGCTCACTCGACGGACTGTTCGTGCGCACCGCATCGGGCGAGATGTCGCCCATCAGCCGCTACGTCACCCTGACCCGTGTCTATGGTTCGGAATCCCTGTCGCGCTTCAATCTCTTTCCGTCCATTGCGGTCAACGGCGCACCCGCCGCCGGATACAGTTCCGGGCAGGCGTTGAATGCCATTCGTGAAGTCGCCGCGCAGACACTTCCGGCTGGATACGGCTACGAGTTTGGAGCGATGTCTCGCGAAGAGGCCTCTGCGGGCAATACATCGGTTTGGGTATTCGGCATCTGCATCGTTTTTATCTACCTGATTCTGTGCGCCCTCTATGAGAGCCTGCTCATACCGCTCGCCGTCATTCTTGCCATTCCTTTCGGACTGTTCGGAAGTTTCCTTTTCGCCAAACTGTTCGGCATCGAGAACAATATCTATATGCAGACCGGTATCATCATGCTCATCGGTCTGCTTGCCAAAACCGCCATACTCCAGACGGAGTACGCTTCGGAATGCCGCAGCAGAGGCATGAGCATCACGGCATCGGCTGTCGCCGCGGCGGTTGCCCGACTTCGTCCCATACTGATGACCTCACTGACCATGATATTCGGACTGCTTCCGATGATATTCTCCACTGGAGTCGGCTGCAACGGTTCGCGCTCGCTGGCAGTGGGTACGATAGGCGGTATGTTGGTGGGTACGGTCTCTTTGCTGCTCTTCGTGCCGCTTCTGTTTATTGTGTTCCGACACGTGGAGGAAAAAATGATACCGGGAAATAAAGTTCAAAAACACATACGATAATCATTATTAAAATTCTTACGAAGATGAAAAAGTTGATATTTATTTTGGTAGCCATATTCGGGCTGAGTCTTACGGTCAGTGCTTGCAGTACCCATGACGGCAGAATAGAAGAATCTGAAACGGAACAGCCCGGGGAATCGTCCGGTTCGGATATGGATGCCGGACTTACAGGAAAGACCCTTATCGTGTATTACAGTTTTACCAACAATTCCCACGTTATCGCTGCGGAACTCCAAAAACAGACCGGCGCCGATATGCTCCGGGTCGAACCGGCTGATGAGAACGTGGATTACAACGACTATTCCATCGGTCTGCCCATGATGAATCTCATCAAGGCGCATCCGGACGATCCGGCTTCCTATCCGGCAATCAAAACCGCAGCCGATGATTTAAGTGATTATGACAATGTTGTCATCGTAGCCCCGTTGTGGTGGAACAACATGGCCGCACCGCTTCAAACATTCCTTTTCAAATACGGGGCTGAAATGGAAGGCAAACGCATCGGGCTGATTGTGTCAAGCGGTGAAAGCAGCATTGAAGGCGTTGAAGCCGATGTAAAACGGCTTATCCCGAACGGGAAGCATCTTAATCCGTCATTGTGGATATTGCGTTCACGCACCAATCAATGCCCTGCTTTGATTGAGGAGTGGTTGGCAACTATCAACAAAGCGCAAAAATAAGTACAGAGCTGACTCATTACATCAAATTTAGTTTTCGTTTCCAATGTTAGTTTTGCGGGGAATAACCAATCCGACAGCGAAAGCTGCTCTACCTTCCGAGTCCTTTAGGGTGCGAAATATCGGACATGTTTTCTATCCGGTAGCCCGTTTCCTCTTTGATCTGCCGGCACCAATATCTGCCGACACCGGCCAGTTCCGCATAGTATTCATAGTTGGAAACAACGCCGACAGCCTTTTCGATGATGGAACCGGCTCCTTTTACGTTGTAGCGTTGGGCCAGTTCAAGCAAATCACCGCGTTCGATGTCGGAGTTCTTGTTGCAGATGGTCATGCTATGGCGGTTCACATATCCCGGGGCGGACGGATCGACGGAAAATGTGAAATCGTATGCCGGGGCGATATGCCACACCCCGTCGTCACCCATCAGGAAACTGAAATTCTTGTTATGGTCGTCCACATTTCCTCCCAGCACATTCAGGGTGGTCAAGAGGAACAGTTGCTTGAGTTCCGACGGCAGGACGCCTATGCGACAGGCCGTGTCAAAGAGGCATTCATAACTGTCCGCAGCCGGGTTCATGGCCGCCAAGGTCTGTATGTGTATTTTCTTCCCCTCCTGACGGTCGAACCGTTCGGTCAGGAAATGGGCGGTTTTCTCGCCCTTCGCAAGGCGCGACGGCATCATGTTCAGTCCTGCGTCTTTTGCCATGAGATAATAGCTGTATTCAATACGGGTAGTGGGGATGTCCGAATGTTCGTCGAACTTGATAATCATGGGGACATATCCGGGCATCGGGCTTGCCACCTGTCCCGAATAGCATTCATTGGTTTCCGGATTGAAGTTGATGATGGCTTTAGGTCTGCGACCGCCGGCCGATGTCCCCACTTTGAACAGACTTTCGATCATCAGGTCCGGCTGCATTTCAGTCTTGAAATTCCTTGCCTCGTTCAGGGCTGATTGAGCCAGCCTGTAAAGGTCGTCAATCTCGACCTTAAAGGGCCGCTCCATATCCTCGGCTGCCGGAGGCAGAAATTCCAGCGCTCCCATTCCCCTTCTGCCGATGTAGGCCAGACGGTCGAGGGCGGACAGATTTCTCGTACTGATGCTATGGCTCTTGGCCCACTCATTGAATACCCTGTTTCCCCAATGATCCGGCAAGGAATCGGCTATGAAAGAGGGCAGTCCGCCGAAGAGTTTCCCGTCATCGGCATACACGGGCAACCCGTTCTTTACTGCCGTGCTGTGGATGGAGGCCCGCAAGGGCGCAATGTCATACCCGCCGCCAAGGAAATCGCTGTCGAAATAGAAACAGATCCTTTCCGCGTACCTTTCCTTGTATGTAACCAAAGAACCGACTTTCCGGTTCCACAAAAAAACGTCAAGATTCCGTATCATCGCTGTTCCTCCTTACTCTTTTAGGAATGAATTTATTTATCTGTTTCAACGCCATCGGGGGCATGGGCAGTTCGGGTAACAACTCAAACAAACGTTGCTCCATTCCGACCACGCGCAGCAGCGAAATAAAATTATTGAGCGTGATATTCCGGTTCACCCCTTGTTCGAGATGACTGATGGTAGTCAGGCCCACACCCGACCTTTCAGCCATTTCCTTTTGGCTGATCCGTGCGGCAAGACGGTACTCCTTCAGGCGTTGGCAAAGGAGCGTGATGATGTCCTGATTCGTTGTATAAACATCCTTATCCATATGTCTATATATTGCTATTACTTTGCAAATATAGCAATAAATATCCATATATAACTACCATTGATATAGTTTCTACGAATGGGAAAGGCAATCTTCAGGTGAATCTGACCTTATTCCGGTCCTCATTTCGAGTTCCGTTGGTTCAGCACATCCTTTATCATCTCTTTCACATCCTGACCCACTTGCACGAAATTTTTATACAGGATGCGTTCGCGTTCCTCCCTCGATTTGAACGTGTAGAACTTCGGCAGCGGCACATACGCCGCTTCCTCTTTCTTGATTTCGGCCATGTCGAAATCCGTCTTGCAGAAGAACTTCGTGGTCTTGAACTCCTTTGCCTCCTGAATGTTCATCGAGCCGCCCATGCCGGTTTTCGTCTTCACGAAGTCCCGCGCCGTCTGTCCGCAGAGCCAGCCCGTTGCCATATCCGAGATCTTCGAGGCGGGCACAAGGCTGTCCATGTTCTCGTTCAGGTTGATCGAGGTTTTGTCCCGGTCGATGGTTACGCCCTTCTTCACCTGTACCACTTTGCCGAAGATGTCGTTCGACAGCCATTCCAGCGTCTCTTTCGCACGGGCAGAGCCGCTGATTACGTTACCCACCGTTGTGATGATCTTCTCCATACCTACCTTCCCGTAATCGGCCTCCAACTGTGGCAACTCTTGGAATCCGAGAGTTACCGACACCTTGTTGCTTCGTGCCGTACCAATCAGACGGTCTATCTTGTGAAAGTACAGCGTCGGCAGCTCGTCCACGATGATACTCACGGGGACATTCTTGCCCTGCCCGGTATTCACACGGGTAACGAGACGGTTCAGGATAAGGGCGTTCAATGCACCGATGATGCTTTCCATTTCCGGGTCGTTGGCAATCAGCAGGTAACTCGGATTCTTCGGGTCGCTCACCTTCAGGTCGAAATCGTCCCCGTCGCGGTGGAATATCCAGTAACTCTCCTTGGTCGCCAGACGTGAGGTATAGACGCGCAATGTACCGATCATGCCCTCCAGTTGCTCCATCGCCTTGTTTTTGAACGCTGTCTGGAACGGGCCAAGTAGCGGAGCAACCTCGTTGTCCGTTTCCAGCACCTCGAAAATCGTCTGGTAACTCTCGTTCAGGAACGACAGAATATGAGGCATATCCGAGTATTTCCCCAGCCAGTAGGCCGGTTCAACGATATTTCCGCCCTCACGGTCGCGCACCACGCCCGTCGGTTTCCAGAACTTTGTCTGCGGGTCTTGCCGCTTCTCCGCGTACAGCTTTTTGCCGCCCGCATCGTAGGGTTCACGCTCGTAGTTCACGAAGAAGTAGATACAGGCGGCGAGGAAGTTCACCGCCGAAGTCTGGAAGAACTGGTCGCTGCCGCCGCCTCCCTCTTTTTTGCCCTTTTGCAGGCTCTCCAGCAGCGTTTCAGCCGTTTCACTCGCTGCCGCGAGGTTGTTGATGTACTTCGCCTGGATCGGGTTCACCCGCCGGCTGTACTCCACATCCACGAAGTTAATCATGTTAAACTTGCACCCTTTGGGTACTTTACCCAGCTTCTCGTTTTTCTTGTAGTGGTAATACAGCTTCGTGGCAAGTGTTGGAAATTTGTAATCATAAACTACCATAGCAAACCCCTTGGCCGAATGTTGCCGGATGAAAGGCTCTATAATCGACATGGTCTTCCCGCTGCCCGGAGTTCCGACTACCCATGTGCCTCTAAAACAGTTACTTATCGAAATCCAACCCTTGCGAAACCTACCCTTGTAATAGTATCGCATAGGGATATTTACGCTGTATTCGTTTTCAATTTTCTCTTCGCATTGTTCAAAACTTTCATTTTCAAAGTTAAACCGGTCTTTCATCAGTCCCTCCTTGATGAACTTCGAAATATTGTCCAGTGCGATATGTACCAGTACCACGCCCACGACGGAGGCTATCATATAGAGAATGATATTCAGCGGCAGCGTGTAGAGCCGTATCTCCATCGGACGGTTGAACAGCCATACGGACAACACGAGCAGCAACAGTCCGCCCGTCAGCGGGTACACCACCTGCCTGCGCGCGTCGAACTCCAGATGTTTTTTATTCCGCGTACCCATGCAGGTAATGCAGATGAGCAGTACCGTCGCAATTTTGCTGTACACCAGATGACCGTCGTTGTAGATCATCCACCGCTTGATACGCCCGTGGATGTCGCACAGTATCCCGCCCCAGTGGTCGAGTATGGCAGGGTCGATGGCATACTCGAAAAACTCCAACAGCACGGAGACATACACCACCGCACGGAATATCTTGTAGAACCCTTGTAACTCCTTGCTTTCTTCCATGAATCAATCCATTGTTAGTTCCTGTTTCCGGCGATACCAGTGATTGCCTACCCGGATAACGTCCATGCCGAACCATACGCCGTTCTCGTTCAGCTTGGTTTTTATCTTTTCAAGGGTCACCGGGCCGACACCCCAGATATCCATGAGGTACGATTCGTCAAGATGAATCAGATCCCCGATATACAATATCCCGTGAGTTTCAAGATGGCTTCGGATGGACGGTGTAATCCCCAAGCTGAAAACCGGTTCCGATAGATAATGCACCTCTTCTGCCGGCATATTGTTCAGGGCTATCTCAAGGCCTTCTCTGATTTTTTTGAGAGAGTCGATGTATTTCCCCATATCTCGGATGGTCTGCTCGTTGCATGATATTTCGTCGCGCAGCCGGGTGGATTTCTGTACAAGTTCGGCATTGCCCCGCTTCAGTTCACTGTTGATGTCTCTCATCGACCGATTATCCGCTTCCAGCTCGTTCCGTTGGTACTCCAATTCTTCGACAAGCTCCTGTAGTCTGGCTGCATGCTCTTTCAGAATGGATTCTTTTCCGTGATCGGCGGACATTTCCTCGAAAAGGTAGCCGAACCGTTTAACCAGAAAATCAATATCTTCTTTATCCGAAGCGACGGAATCAGCGATCCTTTCCATTTTCCGTCGGCAGGATTTACCTCTCGCACATTTGTACATCAGGACAAGTGCCGTTATCATCAGCACCAATCCGACAAGCATAATTATGTCTATCGTTTCCATATAAGTTTATCATTTCATTCATTCAGGGTTATAATCGGACGCACCTTGTGCGCCTGTATTTTAGGAGTCTCCTGCATGGCTCCGCTTCCCAACGAGTACAGCCATGCCTTTGCCGTCTGCTGCCCTTCTACCTCCGTCGATGTCCAGTACCAGCAGTCGTCGGCTTCATCCGGCAACGGCTGTCCGCCGCACCGTTCAATCACGGGATTGACCACTTCGCGTAGGGCATACAGCAGGCGCATCTGCGCCACGGACGGAACGTATGCACTCTGCCCGTACCGCCACAGGTCGAAGACCGCTTCAGCCATCGGCGAGGCTGTCTCCCTCGTGTCGTACAGTGCGAAAGTGTTCGCATTCCCGTCGTATGCCGTGATGTCGGCCGATGTGCCCTGCGCGACACCGAGACTGTCGGCGAACGCTGCCGGAGCAATCTCCCACAGGTAAACCGCATAGCCGTTTCCTTCCGTTCCGTCGCGCAGCCGAGTGTCGAAGACGACGGCTATCGCCCGTTTTCCCGATAGTTCATACTGCGAGTAGGACAACGCCGTGCCGTCCTCGCAAAGCACATGGCCGGGACGTACCGCCGTATCGGGCACGTCGATATGCGCGTCGCAGGCGGCACACAGCACCGCCGTCGCCGCCACTATGATCCATTGTATCTTTCGTATCATCATTTCTTTTTTATATGATTCGTTATTCCCTTACCTTATCGGCAGTTTCACTCCCAGCACGACACCTGTCCGCAACAGATCCGCTCCCTTTATCATCATATCGCTCTTTACCTGCCAGTACAACGTGCATCCCGACCGCAACACATAGTTATGCTCGTAGCCGAAGTGCAGGCCGCCGAGGAACTTCTTCGTGTCGCTGCCTGCCGAAGCTCCGATACGCAGGCTGCCGTAGTGGTTGCGCCCACGCACTACGCACGGCTTGTAGGCCACGCCGAAGCCGTAGCTGCGGTAGTTCTTCCAAAAGGATTCCGGGCAGATATGACCGCACGAGGCGCACTTCTCCCATTGCAGGTAGCCGTTGGCGAAGAACTCCCACGCATGGCGGTAGTTCATCTCATGTTCGTAGGCGAGCGTTACGTCCATGCCGTTCTTGTAGAGCAGCCCCGCTCCGAGCGAGAGGCGGCCGCTGTTACGCTGCGCGTGTACATGGGTGGCGAAGCCTGTGCAGGCAAGCACAAGCAGCAGGGTGATTCTCATCGTCTTTCCCATATTCATTCCTCCTCCAATAAATCCGCATTGAATGAATCCGCCGCCAGCACATCCTCATAGTCGATGTTCAGGCTGATATTCCGACCGCTGATCTGCTTTTCTGTCATTTCGATGGTCAGCAGCTTGCCGTTGGGAAAGGTCAGCTTCTTTACGACAATCACATTACGGTAGCCATGCCGGAACGTCTTTCCCCGCTCCAATACCAGTGCGGGCGTCAGTTCGATGGTCTGCGCGTTGGTCGCCTTGGAGAGCTTCTTGTCCGCCAGCTTCACCCGTATCTCGTCGATGTCGAAACGGATGTTCGTCCTGTTCTCGATGGAGAAGTCGATAAAGAAATAGTCGCCCACCGAGTAGATATTATTCAGGCGCATCACCATACGGTGCGCTTTAGTAGCCACATTGCGGACCTTCGCGGGCGAGTTCCAGATACGCCGGGCGAAGCGTGTCATGTCGGCGGTGGACATCGACACGGCCGGATTGTTGTACGCCTCCCGCTCTTGCAGCAGGATTTCCTTGTCCGTTACCGCCTCCTTCATCCTGGTGGTGTAGATCAGCGCGTATTGCGTGCGGTAGCGTTCCGTCACGATGGTGACGACAGCGAGCACCTCGCCGTCCTCGTGTCCCGCCTCCTTGGGCTTCAGCCGGATGATGTTGTCAATAGGCTGGTCGCCTGCCACCTTGTCGGTGGAAATATCCACGAAACGCACCGGTTCCGATGCCGTGATGACGGTCGTTATCTGCTCGTTCACCGTCAGTTGTTCCATTTCCTCGTAGGTCGTCTGCGCCTGCACGTTCCGTGCCCCAAGCAATCCTGCCGCCAGAAGAAATGACGTTCCGATTTTCTTCAAATTCATATTCATGTCTTGTTTCTATTGATTTCTATGATTTTCTTTTTCTCTTTTTCCCTCATTTCGCATCGTTGCCATATGCAGGTTCTTCCTGAATCTGCCGGGCTCTTGCCCAGGTACAGCGTCCCGTCCGGGTCGTTTGGATTTCACACTCCCAAAGGGTGTTCTTTTCCACATGTTTGAAATCGACCTCCCCATATCTTGGGCCGTAAAAGCCGGTATATTTTTGGAAAGCGAACAAGGCGATTCTCCGGTCGTCTTCTGTCTGGAAATTGCATATCAGGGCGAACCGTCCCCCCGTGATGCCACCATTCGGTACTCACGAGTTTGCCCGTGAATGTCCCGGCCTTATCGGGAGTTATGTAATCCTCATAATACAAGCCGTCCGTACCTTTATGATATTTCGATAGATCTATTTCCATACCATCGGGGTTTTAATTCCGTTTTTCCCGTCCGTTCACCAGATACACGAACGTCCCGTATTTCAGGTTCACCTTGTTTTTCTTGATGGCCTTGCTGATGGCGTTGCTCGTCTTTTGGTAGGCATTGTTCATTGCCTGCATTCCCCATTGTGCAAGGCTGTTCCCGTAAGTGCCGGTGCTCATGCTCATATTGCCCGACATCGCACCGCCGGCCACATCCTTGCTCGTCTCCCGGAACTGGCTGTTGGGGACATACAGCCCCTCCATGCCGTCCGTGTCGTAGAGCGTGAGACTGACCTTCACCAGCTCGTCATTCACGAGGATACTGCTGATGTCGCCCTTCACGCGTCCGGATGAAAAACCGCTCACCGTGGCATACAGGTACGAGCCCCGTTTCACGATGCACTCGTTTATCTCCACATCGTCGAGCAGGCGCAGCCGAACACGCGAGCCGTCCACCGCCTTGATGTCCTCGTCAATAATAGCTTGAATGAGTTTCGGCTCACGGGCGTCTTTCGCCAGTGTATTGAAGTAGTCCGAGGTGGTCTTTACCTTGCGTACCACCTCGCTGGGCGGTTCGTCCTCGGACGGGGCTTTGACCGAACGGCTTTCTTCGGAAACCGTACCCTCGGCCACTCTGTCCTGTGCCGGAACGGTTGCGGCAGTATCCGTATCGGCCGACATCACGGCATTCTGTCCTCTCAACCTCGCTTCGGCGAGTGCTTTTTCCAGTTCCGCGAGTGCTTCCTGCTCTCGCTTTTTGGCATCGGCAATTTCCGCTGCCGCAGCTTTTTCCTGCTGTTGTTCGTCGAGCAGGGCGATGTCGTCCTGCGTGTATTGCGATTCATACTCTTCTTTGTTGTTATCGGTCTCTTCCCGTTCTATGTTATCCACTGCGGAGTAATCCTGTATCTTACCCCATGCTTTCGCCATGTTCTCGTACTTGCTCCCTATGCCGTCGTCCTTGATTTGAGCTCCCGGCAGTTCGGGGTTCAGAAACTCCGTTGTCTGCAATGTCTTGTCCTGTATCTCCATCGTTTCCGTGTGAAACAGGTCGAAGATGAAATAAGACGCGCCGAGCAAGGGGAAATAAAGGATGGCAGGAAGCATATACTTCGGCTGGCGGAAGTTGATTTTCTCTAATATCTTCATAGCACATTTTTACTTCGGTTCGTACTCCCTATTTTTATTCTCCCTCATTTCGCCTTCTTGCAACAATTTGTGCCGCTGACGCAGCACCGAATCCTGCATCTCCGTTGCAGTGCGGTGTGCAGGACTGTACCGGTACACTGCCACCAAGCGGTAGGCGTTCCATGCGAATACCCCGATGACGAAGGTGAAAACGAGCACCAGAAACAGTGTCCGGTGTGCGTTGGCGAAGCCCTGCACCTTGGCCGCCATCTTGTCGATGCGCGTCGCCCTGGCAAACTTGCGCCCGGCCGCCACATCACGCTCGTAGCGTTCCTTGTATTGCGGATCGTTCTTATCCGGCATCTTCTCGCCGAACAGCATCCGCCTGAATCCTTTGATATTCATATCCTTGATGATTTAGTAATTGCTTTTCGTTTTTTGCTCGATGTCCTTGTTCAGCAGCGTGCGCCAGTTGACGATAAGCAACCCGTGCGGGTTGTTATCCGTTCGCGGCACACGTTTGAGCTGTCCCGCCGTAACCAGTTCGCGCGTCAGGATGTTGCTCCGGCGTTCGATGCGCTGCCGCCCGTAATAAGTGAACTCCATACTCTTCTTGTCGAAGGCGATACTGTCACAAAAGATGGAGAACACTGCGCTCGTACCCAAGATGTTGGAATAAAATCCCCTTTCTTTCAGGGTATTGTATTGCGCCAATCCCGTTTCGTCGACCAGATACATGGCTTTCTCCATCGTGTAGCGGATGTATTTGTCGTCCGGCGCAAGGGTGAAGAAGTAGTGGTGGAACATCTCCACATGGCTCTTGGCCTCCACGTCCAGTGTCTCGTCCATTGTCGTGCGGTTCACGAGGATAGGCACATTGCCGTCCAGCACGTACACCTTCTTCTGTGCATCCGTTACCATCGTCCGCGCCGTCCAGATACTCGACACGCTGATGATGACGCACCCCACGAGGAAAGCCGTGCAGATAATCCCCACTAATCGGATTTTGTTTTCTAAATGTTTGATAACCATGCGATTTTACTATTTCTTCTTGTTCGACAATCGGATGTATTCATCATGCAGCATCGGCATGATCGCTTCGAGTAGCTTCATTCGGAGTTTCTCTAATTCCTTGGTAGAGATCTCCGTATAAAGTCCCAGTATGATTACCTGTACGAACACCCACCAGATGCCACGTCTGCGTTGCTTGGCGTTTTTCTGCAACTTGGCCAGTTGCAGGCGGTAGGTCAGGTAAGTCACCAGTGGGACGATATACCGGTCGTCCCGGTCAAAGGCTTCGTCCAGTTCCTTGAATTTCGGATCGGGCTGTTTCGATACATGACGGAGCTCTTCACATATGCGCTCATTCACGTAGCGCACGAACCGTCTGTCTTGGTACCATTTCTCAATTTTCTTTTGTACATTCATTTCTTCTTGAATTATTTAGGTTATTATCTCATCATCGAGCCGATACCTCCCGTCGCCGTCATCTTGGCCTGTTGCGCCACGCCCTCACCGAAGTTTCGGGTAGAGAAAGCCGTGTCGCCTTCCGGTATCATCCATGCCGCAAGGTCGGGCACGAGGTTCAGGCATTTCAGGGCCACGATACTTGCCGCCATCAGGTAGCCCGCCGAGAAGAACGAGTTTTGCAGGTAAGCCGCCATCGTCTGCTCGCTGGCTGTTATCGCCGTCAGGTTCTCCACTTGTATGCACAATACGATGTCAAACAATAATAATACATAAAAGCCGACGAAGTAGAGCATTGCCCCATAGAAATGCACTGTCAGATACCTTGTCAGCCACTTCGCCCACGCGCCTTCCCATTTCGGAAGCAGGCTGAAAGCCCACTGTATCGGGCCGAAAATGGTCAGCATACCAAGCAGGATTTGCTGACAGTAGATAGTCGCCCACCAACCGATTCTGAATACGATCAGCGCAATCAGCATGATGATTTTGTCTATTCCCACGACAACACCTGCTGTCAGCGATGTAAACCACAATTCCGCCGCATCCTTCTCCATATTCGTCACTTCGTCCACGCCGGTCTGCTCCATTGTCGCCTCAATCAGGTTCGGGTCGGACGTACCCGTGTGGGCGACATCCGCCTGTGCCTGCAGGCTGTTGTACATCGTGTCGCGTACATGGATAAGCTCCTGCACTTCCTCGAACTTATCCGCTATCTGGGCGGCTTCCGCCTCATAGAGGTCGTGCGTGTACGAGCCGATGCAGTTCGGTATGTAGGAGAGAAAGTCGAGGACACACCAGTTGCTTCCGCTGCCTGCCATGCCCGTATCGGCCGGTGGATACCACCAGCACAGGATGATAGAGATAGCCAGGGGACGAAACAGTTTCATCACGTCCAGCGGCTCGTGCTTCACCATCATCTTATACGCCATGCCTGCCGCCATCACGATAGCGAACAGGGCTGCCAGTGCCATACACATCTGCAAGATCCACCAGTAACCACCAATTATCACAAGCGGGTAAAACCATATAAAAAGAAATCGAACAAAATAGGGTAAATCTAACTGATTTATAATTAGTTATGATACAAGGCTGATTTTTGACTGCATTGTTATATTTGCCTAATTTTGGATATAAAAGCGCCTGTTTTGTCCCGTTTTTGTCCCGTCTTGAATTATCTTTGCATTGGGTGTAAGTGACTGATAAACAATATAGTAACAAATCGAAGAAAAAGATAACACAGATAGAAAATGGGACGAAAGAAGAAAGAAGTCAAAATGAAAGAGCCTGTACGCATACGCGAGAAAAGGCTCAATGACGGTAATGTGAGCCTCTATCTCGACATCTATTACAGGGGTGCGAGGAAGAAAGAGGGGCTGAAACTCTACCTTGTGCCGGAAGTCAGTTCCGCTGCGAAGTTGCAAAATGCGAATACCCGTAAGCTGGCGGAGCAAATCAAGGCACAGCGCATACTTGACATCCAGCAGCAGGGGATTGTGAACTGGGAAGACGTGAAGAAGTCGAAGATGACGCTTAGCGCATGGGTGGAACAATACACCACGGAGGACTGCGGTCTTTCTCCGGCAAGTATGCGGTCTAAACGCAACGCACAGGCAAGGGTGGAGCAATACCTATTACATATAGGCAAGCCAGACCTCGCCCTGACGGAAGTCGATAAGGATTTCTGCAAGGGCTTCATTGCCTTTCTGAAAACCTGCACCTTCAACAACGGGAAAAAGACGCTGGGAAGTACCACCTGCCGCATTTTCGTCAATCGTCTGGCTGCCGCACTGAGCAAGGCTGTAAGGGATGGACTGATTGACCGCAATCCGTTCAAACTATTGGAAACCAAAGAGAAACCGCAAAAGGCAAATGCCATGCGTGAATTTCTTACCATAGATGAATTGCGGCAGCTGATAGCCACGCCGTGCCGCTATGACATCGTAAAAAAGGCATTCCTGTTCTCCTGCTTCACCGGACTTCGTTACAGCGACATGATGACTTTGAAATGGAGCGAGATACACAAGGCTGCGGATGGCAAGACACTCTACATCGAGCATGAGCAGGTCAAGACCAGAAACAGGGTGACTATCCCGCTCTCGGATGAAGCCCTGAAATGGATGCCTCGAAAGGCTAAAGACATTGACACCGTGTTCCATCAGCTGCGGATTACCTCTACCACGGTGGAAGTCGTCTTGGGCGAATGGATGCAGGAAGCCGGAATACAGAAGCACATCACCTACCATTGCAGCCGCCACACGGCAGCTACCCTGTTGCTGACCTTGGGGGCAGACCTCTACACCGTGAGCAAGATACTCGGACACAAGAGCATCCGAATGACGGAAGTCTATGCAAAGATTGTCGATAAGAAGAAAATCGAGACCATGAACCTCGTAAACAACATGTTCGTATAACCCTATAAATGAGATAGCCCTATGAAAGTGGAGATAAAAGAAAGGAAACTGACCGCCGGAAACCGCAGCCTGTACTTGGAATATTACGAGACCGGATTCCGCAAGAAGGAGAACTTGCACCTGTACCTCGTTCCTGACGGTGCGCCCAACGCAAAAAGTCTCAATGAACGGACTTATAACAGGGCACGGGAGATACAGTCTCAACGCATACTCAACCCGCCGACTTTTGAAAGCAAGAAAAAGGCGCAGGTGGAGGATGCCAGGGTAAAGACGATGACATGGCTCGGCTGGTGTGACGAATACCTGCAATGCGCCATCGAGAAAGGCGACTGCAAGAAGATGATACAGCACAAGGGCGTTGTGCGCAAACGCATTGCCGCCTACCTGAAACGGGCAAGGAGAACGGACATTCTGCTGAAAGAGGTAGATAGGGACATGGTAAGCGGTCTGTTCAGATATATGCGTGAGTACCGCAATCCTTGTCAAATCAAGACGGACGGCGGCAAACTGGCAGACTTTACCCTTGTTCTGTTCGAGGAAACGGTAAAGGCTATCTTCAACAAGGCGGTGCGTGAGGGGCTGATACCATTCAACCCCATTCAAGACCTTGCCAAAGAAGAGAGGTTCCACGCACCGGACAAACACCGTGAATACCTGACCACGGACGAGCTGAAACGCTTTCTTGCCGTCGAGACACGGACGCAAGCGGAGCGAACCGTACAAAAGGCTTTCGGCTTCTCCTGTATGACAGGGCTGCGGCTTGGGGATATGCAGCGGCTACGTTGGAGCGACATCAAAGACACGGGCGAGGTGCTGATGGTTTCCATCGTCCAGCAAAAGACCGGGCGACCCGTAACCGTCCCACTCAATGAATTAGCCATATCCCTGTTGCCACCCCGACCGGAAAACGGAGAAGACGGTATCATCTTCCCATTGGTGAAGAAGCCCGACAACGTGGCGAAATATGTGCGGCGCATCAAGGAGAAGGCAGGGATAGAAAAGGATTTCACCTATCACAGTAGCCGCCATTCGGCAGCTACGCTGGCGATAACGGCTGGTGCAGAACTCTATTCGGTCAGCAAGATACTGGGGCATGGCAGCATCGTTTCCACACAGGTATACGCTTCGGTGAACATGGAGAAGAAAGCGGAGGCGGTAAATCTGACGGATGGCATTTTCGGTTAACCTAATGCCGATAACATGGGGAGGAAAATTGTTATTCCTTCCCTTTGTTCGTTCTTGACATATTAAGCCTTGAATGTTGGTGTCAAGGATTTGTTTACTACGACAAATTTTCAGTGTTTTTGCGTTTTTAGAATCAATAAGGGTGCAAATGAATTAAAAATCAGTCTTAAAACGCTGATTTTTGCCTGTCAATAAGAGACTTTTACGAGATTTTAATTACCTTTGCATCTGGATTGAGGTAACTTTATCCAAGACATATCGAAATAAGAAGAAGCGTTATGCTTAACTTGTGAATTGAAAACCTGAGAAACTTTCAAATTTAGCACAAGAGAGGGCATAGTGGTTCTCACGCTATAGCGTGGGCTGCTATTACCACATTCGTGCTAAGGGTTTTCTCAGGACCTTCAATTCAAACGTGGCATAGTTGGCTCACGTTTCTGCATTATAAACAATTCTCCTCACAGGGTCATAAGGAGGGCAAATTAATTAAAATGAGACTTAGAATCATATTGTTATGGGGACTGTTTGTTTCTTGTGTACAACTACGTGCGCAGGATTGGCAAGAAATTTGCGCAAAATTTAATTCCCAGCCAGTTATAACCATTTCAGATGAAAGGGTTTCCATAAAATTCGACTACTCTTTTTCTGCCAATGATGAGAACGTGATATTCAGATATGAAATATTTGATAGCAATGGTATAAAAGTTTCTGATAAGAATTTCGATATTAATGGAATGTCTTATTATAACCCATTGATTTTTGAACGTCAAAAATTTGCGAGATATACACCCCCATTTTATGTGGATGCGTCAATTCGTTGGAAATATTCTGAAGGAGAATATTTCGAATTAGCAGCTACTGATAAAATTCCCTTTGCTTTTAATGCCACCTCTTCGTATACGTCAACGTCCACTTCATCTTCAAATAAATCCACAACCTATCAAGGGAAGAAAGTTTGTTCTTATTGCAATGGGACAGGTTTCGTAAAATGCAGCCATTGCGATGGTTATGGATATTTAGAACCGGGCTTTGGACCTCGTGGAAATGGAAAAATTGGAGGAGGGTATACGACATGCCCTGAATGCAGAGGAGCAAAGACAAAAGAATGCCCTTTGAAAAAGGAATACCCCCAATTACATTCGGGAGGTAATCGGAATTCTTATACGGCACGTGGTTCTCAAGGAGTATCTAACCAGAATACAGCATCAACAAGTTCCTCTTCATATTCTATCCCATCATCTTCAACTAATAGTTTTGCTCCACCTTCTTCATCATCCTATTCAAGTAATACAAATTCCAAATATAAAGCCTTGAATGACCCGAATCTTGTAGATAATAGTGAGAAAATCAAGAAACATGAGAATATAATAAAAGAACTTGAGTACAAGAAACAACATTGTTATCTTTGTCATGGTACAGGTAAAACTCAAAAAAATTGTACCATGTGTTTTTTAGGATGGAGTGGATATGGTAAATATAAACATCCATGCACTTTTTGTAGCGGAACAGGCAAAGTGGATGATTATTGTTTTGAGTGTAGGAATACTAATATAACAATCAGTGCTACCGAACACTATCTAAAATCACTAAAAGAAACTCATGGTATGACCAAAGAGACAGCTGCGTTTTATTATGAGCATAATAGCAATATGGCACAAATGGAACGTGATTATCAAAATACCATAAATGCCATAGCAGAGCCTTATCTGAGTAATACGAGAAAAAGTAGTTCTTCGCATTCTTCTACAAGCTCCTCGTCAAAATGTTCTATGTGTAATGGTACTGGTATAGACCCTCATGTATATCACAGAGGAGACCCCAAGCCTACAGTAGGCGGCTATACTCATTCATCTGGTGGCAAGTGTGTATATTGTGGAAAATACGAATGGCATCAACACGTTTATTGCCCCAAGTGTAACGCAAACAAATATCCCTAACAAAATTTGAAACAAAAGTCATAAGGCGTTTATATGAATTACAATGTTATTAAAACGATTAGTTGCATGTTGTTCTTGTCTGTGTTTGTGAGTTGCTCACAGGCAGATAAACAATGCTACTCATTTGCTGAATCTTGGAATAGTAAATGTCCAATTACTTTAGTAAAAAATGAGGCAACTCTAACCAACGTGCGTTATTCAAAAGATGAATTTATACTGTCAATCTCCGTGAGCGATAGTGCGCCGACTTCCGTACTTTCTTTGCGAAAGCTAAATGAGGAATATTCAAAGCGTATTGAGGAAGTCGAGGACTACTATATGGATGGCAAGGAAATAGGCGGATTACCATTTGTGAGAGGTGTTATCAGCAAATCGCCAATCCTGACACAAATCATAGATTCAATCGCCTATTTGACTTACACCCCCGAAAGTACTCAAGGGTATCTTCCACTAATTATTAGTATAAGCGATGAAACAGATAGTCTTGCCTATGTTTACAACGAAATGTGGGAGCGACTGACAGAATATGAATGTATGAATGCCATCATGCCGATTGAAATGTGTACATGGACATCAGATGATATAAGTCCGTTGCCACCTTTGAATGATGTTGTGAGAGTGGTAGGCATTCCGCATATAAGCGATGAGGGGATTCTAAAAATATACTGCTCGTATGACGCATCTCCATATTATACACGTTCGGGCGAACCTGTGTGCATTGACGACATCAGGGGAAAATATTTCAGCAAGAAAATCTTGGAGGATTATCTTGCCGAACTTATGGTGAAAAGTGAAAATATATGCCGTTTTTTGAAAGCCTGTGAGCGGCATGGTATTGGCATTCAATTCATTGTGGAAGGGTTCAAGGACGGGATAGACTATGACCTCGCCACACCGGAGTTCATCAAACAATGGGAAAGCTGGGGCGGCAGTGATTCTATTGTAATTAAATTGCCTATCTCCTTTCAAAGAACAGACACCTTACGATAAATCATCTTGTCATTCCGTTGCTGTTGTCTTTTTCAATCTTCCAATCATACTTCCCTTCTGCGACATCGCCAACCTCATTGAGTGTATGGCGATGTTTTATTTCGTCAAACGGCTGTTGGCTTTCTGCATAATCACAGAGCCATGCGCCGACCGCTTTCTGCTGTTCGGCGGTTTCTCCGTACTCCTGCATAACACTCTTGATGTCTGCGGCTTCGGACGGGGCGAAGATTGACTTATGCTGCTCCGTACCGAAATGGATAATCGCTTCAATGGCTCGCCTGAACACCTCGCTTGCCTTGTAGAGAATATCGGCAATGACATTCAGAATATCCCGGCTCGATTTCAGCGCACCCTGCAACATCCGTATGGTCTTGTCTTTCTCCGATGTTGCTCGGCTCACCGCCATGTTGATGCGGTGCTGTTCCCCAGTCTTCTGCTCCTGAAGTTGCCGGACAGCCTTGTCCTTCTCTATGCTGAGCGAACGGTTCTGCACCAAAGCCCTGTCACGCTCGGCTTCCGCTTTCTGCTTCTCTTCGGTCAATGCCTTTGTCTTTTTCTCGACCTCCTTTTTGACAGCATCGGGAAAGGTCTTCCTGATACACTCGTTCTCGGCTTTCAGTCTCGCGTTCTCCTGCTCGATGGCTGCGTACTTACCCTTGCCGAAAAGGTTGGCGATGCCGGACTTTATGCTGTCCGTGTTTTCACGATCAGCTTCTCGCGCACGTTCCTCCTTTTCAGCAATCTCGCTGTCAAGTTCCTCACTGCGCCGCTGCTTCTCCTCGTTCCCGGCTTGTAATTTTTCCTGTTCCGTCTTGGCTTTGTCCGCTTCACGGACGGCTGCATCCCTTTCGGCTTGGGCTGCTTCCTTTTCCGCTTGGACTTGCTCGGCTTCCTGCTTCTGCTTGGCGATGATGAAGTCCGTGCGTTCCAGATGCTCCTTGCCCGTCAGCTTCTTCGAGGTGCCCCTTTCCATCTCCAGGCACTCAGCCAAAACGGTCTGCATCTCGCTCATGTCTTTCACGTTCAGCTTGCAGGACTTGCCCGTGTCGTGGTTCATCCAGTCCCACACGATGTGGGCGTGGAGGTTGGGCTTCCATGTGGCGGTGTCTCCGGGAATGGCATAGTGCCCCTCGTCCCGGTGGATGAAGACTTGCAGCGGTGTGATTCCCCAACGCTGCTTGCACACCTCACAGAAATGCCGCAACTGCTCCATCGTGGTGTCTTCCTTGATGACTACCACGCCCTCCTTGATTGGCGTGCTGCCCCGTACTATGGTCACCTTTCCGGTCTTCTTGCTCACCCGTTCCCGGTCTTTGGTCTGCATCGCACGCCCCGTCTTCTCCTTGACCATCGCGGCTATCTGTCTGTTGCGCTCGGCAAGCGAGGTGTCGCCCAATTCTGGTGATACCCACGCCTCGTTCTTCGCCATGAGGTCGGTGCGTATGTAAATCTTCTCCTTGCGGATATTGGCGAGGTATTCCGCTGTCCGCCTGTTGTGCGGTCCGCTGCTTCCTACGTTGCAGGGCTTTATGTTGATGGATGTCTTCTGTGCCATTGGATTTGCGTGTTTGGGTTTCTTAATGGGTTATTAGGGGGAGGGTGCAGGGAGAGGGTCACTTCCTGCTCCGGGTTCTCAGGGGCGGAAACCACTGAGCGGAGTTTCCAAAGAGAGGGTCACTCTTTGGTCAGGGGTGTTGGGGGCTGACAGCCTCCGACCGGGTTCTTAGGGCAGCGTCCTAAGTGGGACGGGGTAAAGCCCAGCCCCTCGGGAGAGCCCACAACTTTGAAGCGTAGCGGAGAAGTTATAGTGGGCTATACCGGGACAAGTCCGGTAGCTCACACCCGCAAGCGGAGCAACGTCCAAATCTGCGCTCTGCGCCTTTCATTCCTCTGTGCCTTATTCCGGGTCATCCTCGCCGCCAATCGTTCCGTCCTGCGCCTCTTTTGGACTTTCCGCACCGTTCCCGTCAGGTGCTCTGTCCCCACTGTCTATGACAGGGGGATTCCCGGCTTCGTCCGCCTCCCACATATCAGACGGTGGATAATGGCAGTCATCATCCGGTCTGTCGGCTGACAGGTTGGAAGTTTCAGACGAACAGAGGGAAGAAGAAAGGACTGCTGCGCCTGCCGCCATGCTGTCCGCTTCCTGTCCTTTGGCTCGGCTGTCATCCGGTGCGGCATCCTGCCCGTTTTCTGACGGTGAGCCATCATAAACAGGTGTCCGCACATCGCCCGTCTGTCCTTTGGCGGTCGCCGTAGGTCTGACATAATGGGGATTGGTTATGAGGACACCACCGACATACCAGCCCGTGAGAAAATGCAGGGAATGGACGGAAGTACGGTTGTTGGTTCGGGTGGTCAGCATACCGAGCCTGTTAAGGCTGTCAATTAGCTTGCCGATGGTCTTGCGGTTACAGCCCAAAAACTCTGCCAGTTCCACATCGGAAGCTGCCACCTGTCCCACCTCCAAAACAATCTCAACGCCTTTGATTTTATAAGCGGTTCTTTCCCGTACCGCACCGGTCATCAGCCGATACAGGCACTTTTGCCTGAAAGCGGAAAATTTGCCTTCCAAAAGAAAATCCCACTGCCCGGCTGAAAGAATGGTGCAGTAGTGTATGGTCTGTTTCTCTTTGTACATAGTCTATGATATTATGGTGTTACAACGGTCATCTATCTGCCCAAACCATATCCACGTTCAGGCATATAGTATTCCCTGTCTGCCGCTATGCGGTTCAGTACGTCCTGCAATCGGTCGAGTTGGTCATGGTCAAGCACACGGATGGCGTTTATCGTTATCCGCTGTGTCGCTATCCTGCGGTGTTCGATATTCGTTTCGTTCATTGCTCCGTCACCGTCCGCATGGACGGAACGGAGGTAGGCATTGACCGCTTCCGTCTGTTCTTTGGACGGATAAGGTGCTGCCCATCTGTCTTGGATGTAGTCAATCATCCGGCTGACCGCTTCGGCTAAAACAGGGTTCTGTCTTTGCAGCATGGTTACAGGTGTTTCTTTTTCCATAGTACACTCATTTGCTGTTCAACTCACGGAGACGGTTTGCCGCCTCGGTTCTGATTTCTTCCTCCGACATCACTTTGACACCACGCACCCAATCAAGCAGGGCTTTCTTCTCGAAGAAAATCAGTTTCCCGGCTGGCTTGAAATACGGCAACTGATTCAGATGCGTCATCTTGTAAAGGGTGCTTTTGGCAATGCCGAGGAAGTCGGCGGCTTCTTCAAGGTTCAGGACTTCCTTTGCTGCATAGCAGATGTTCTCCAGCTTGTCGATTCTCTCCTGAAGGGTGGCAATCTTGCGCTCATGCTCAAGATTCATCTTGGATTGTTTGTTCTCTGTCATCGTCTTCTATTTTATGGTTTTACTTGTTGATTCGATACGCAAATGTATATCGTTTGATTTGAAAAAATGCGATTTTAGTTATCTTGAAATAGCTGATTTATAGATGTTTAATTCTTTCATCTGACGGGGTTTTCCTCCGTCTGCCAGAAGATTATCTGTCGGTCTGTCAGATACTTTTCCGGCGGTTGTCTCGGCTAACTTTCGGTGTTTAAGGGAACACGGATTCCGCTTTCCGGCAAAACTTCTGGCAGAATGTCCGTACAACCCGACACATTTTCTCCTGACGTGGCTGTCAGAAGCCACGAAACAGATTTTAACACGGCTTTTTGATGCCAGCCCGTCCAATCGGGGCAAAAATCGGTTTGTGTTATCCACCGTGGTACAGGAAAATAAAAAATGCACTATAGATGTGAACTTTATGCGTTTTGATTCGTTTTTGACGGGACAAATTTGTACCTTTGCACCTGAGTAACAGATATTCAGATGCGGATATTCGGAGCAAGGCGTTCTTGATTTTATTTTCCTGTGGTTCTGTCCCGTTTTTGTCCCGTCGGGGATTTGTCTCACGGAACAAAAAATTGTAAGTAATTGGATGATAAGTGGTTGAACAGCCAAAAAGAGGCAGGTTTTCGCTAACCACCAGAACGGCCCTTGCGAGCCCGTGAAAGTGGCGTCCGTCAGGAACTCGTTCGTCTGAAAAATCACGTCATCTATCTCCTCTTCGAGGATGTTGATGCCGAAGTCCGAGAGTATATTTCCGTTTGCCATATACGATTTTTTTAGTTCCCCCTGTTCACCGTTTCATCTCCCTCTCCGCCGTCCCCGCTGCCACCGGAGTGCGATCCGCACACGGTGAAACGCGATTCGTTCCACCGGTTTACCGCCTCACGGACAATGCTTCCCTTGTTCAGGTTGCGGTTGTCAGTGGCGTTCAGCAGCGCACTCGTTATCGTGGCGTTCCGCCGCTTGGCGAGGTAGCCGACCAGAATCTCGTTCTGCCTCGCCACATCCTCATAAATACGCAGGTATTCCTTCTTACGCTGGGCGTTCGGCATATAGGCATCTTTCGTCGCGTCAATGGCGCACTGGTACATCCGGTAGTATTCTGTCCAACGCCCCTTGTCGTCGGGCGTGCCCCCGGCAAGGAGTATGCGGTCGATGTTCCGTTTCAGGCGTTCCATCTGTCCGTTCACCTTGTCGCCCTCGGCAAGCCACGCAAGGTCTATCTGCCGGTCGGCCACGTTCAAGGCTTCGATCTTCGCGCGGCTCACCAGTGCCGAGTCGATGGCTTCCGCCTCGTCCGTCTGGTTATAGAGGCTGATACCCGCCAGTGTGCGGAACGACAACTTGTTCTTCGCCGCCGCCGACTTCTTGTAGTTGTTGTGCAACAGCGTGTAATAGAGTTCGGGCGAGAGTGCCCCCGTGCCGGTTTCCATCACCGTAATCTGGTTCTGCTTCGGCGAATCGTGGTTATAGGTCGCATACTGCGCCCGCGCCGCCGTCGTCGCAATCATCATGACGGCCATGAGTAATAGTTTTCTGTTCATATTCTTTTCCCTTTTATCGTTAATAGTCCAATCGTCCCGCACCGCGCCACCGCCCGAAAGCCCCGTCTATGATCTCGCGCTTGGTGCGTTCACGGTAAACCTTCGATTTCCAGTAGCCGATGCGTACCTGTATGTATCGCCACGTTTCGATATACGCCCGGTTCAGGTGTCGCTCGATGTCGTCCAACGACTGGTTGACGGACTCCAGTACCATCAGCAGGTCGCTGGTAGAGCAGGCCGCCGCTCCCGTGGCGTACAGCACGAGGTCGCTCACCGACTTGTAAAGGTATTCCCCCGCATCGGCGATGTCCCGTATCGCCTTTTCGTTGATGGTCAGTATCAGTGCGTCCGACGGTTCGATGTGACCCCGTTTCAAGACTTTCTCGTGAAAATCCTCCAGCAGCTCCTTGTAGTCGCCGATACGGTCGCTTACCGAGTTATAGGTATTCTTCACGTTTAGGGCCGTACGCAACGACTGGTACATCACATCGATCACATCGAATGCACGGGTGTACCGGTCCAGGTCCACGTTCAGTTCCTTGTATTCCCCGACCTCCTTGCGGCTGTACTCGTGCAACAGCTTGTTGCTGTATTCCAAAGTGCTGCGGGCAAGCAGCAGACTGCGCTGTTTCTTGTGGTCGTTGATGTAGGCTTCCACCGATACGATGTCGAATGTCCACTGCGCCCGGGCAATGTCGGGCAACAGCGCCAGCAGCACAACGGTAATCAATAAGGCACGTCTCATGGCTGCACCTCCTTTCCGCCGCTTCTCCCGTTGCCGCTTCGCGAGGTCCGTGCGTTCTCTATCCACCGGTCGTGGCACTCTTCCACAAGTGTCAGCCTGCGTCCCTCGTCCGCATCCAGTTCGGGCAGCACATCCTTCAGCACGTCGATGATACTCCGTTTATAGTGCATCATCTTCTCCAACGACACGAGGTCGGCATATATCTTCGTGATACGCGAATCCACCTCCCTTGCGATTTCGAGGCGGTCGCTCGACCATAGCAGGTGGTACACGTCGCCGCCCGGCGTTTCCTCCGTCGGTGCGCTGCGGGCGTACTCCGTCGTGATCTTGCAGGAGGGGTGTTCCCTTGCGATTTCCGCGATGCGGTCGTTCACCATTTTCGTTTTCTCCGCATCCGAAAGGCCCGGGTCGAGCGTCAGCACATCGGCCACATGCGTGTCGGTGTACTCTGTGGTCAGTTCCCAACGGATCTGGATGATAGCGCGGTGTATCTTGATACCGAGGAAATACTTCGGTTTCCGTGCGATGGAAATGGTCGCACTGAACGTGATAACGCCGTTGATGTTCGGCATGGTCGCCTTGCGGACGAACGTGTAGCCGTTCCATGCACCGCCGTCCTGCCACCTTAGGCTGTAGGCCGATTTGCAATCCTGCATGATGGCAGGCAGGCGGTAATAATCATCCGTCGGCACATCATTGTCGCCGGCCGCCTCCTGCTTCGCATCCGCATATTCCTGTTGTTTCTTCTGCCACCCGGCAAACTCGCCTTTCAGCTCGTCGATCCGCGTCCGGTTCGCATTGTACTGCTGGCGGTAGACCGCCGCATCTTCCACGCTCGCCGCTGCAATCTTTTTCAGCAGCTCGGCATTCTCCCTCTCCAAGGCACTGATTTGTGATTGAAGGACGGCGACCTGACTGTCCGCCTCCCGTATCAGCGCGTCCAGTTCCGAGAAGTCCAGCTCATTCTCCGTTACCGAGGTCTGCATGACGCACTCTTTCGAGTGGGCGTTCAGCGAACTGCCGCATTTGCGGCATTTGTATTGTGTCGAGCCTTGCCCCAGTGTCGCCCCGTCCGAGCAGGTTACGCTGATGGTCACGCTCTCGCAGCCTTGCAGTTTCGCCGCATTGGTCGCCTGATAGTAATTCCGCGCATCGGAGGCGATGTAATAGACATAGCCCTCCTCGTTGTCGTTGAACTCCGAGAGGCGGGCATTCAGTTGTGCGCGGAACGTGTTCAGGTCCATCGAATAAGAATCGAAGATGTCCTCATAGACGACCTCCGTCCAGTTCCAGCTCTTTGTAACGTGTATCTCGTAGGCGTATGCCTTCTTCGTCTGCTTGCCGCCCCGGCTGATGATGTACCCCTGCATCCAGTAGCTGATACTGTACGTATAGCCGTCGTTGCTGTTGTTGAGTTGCTGTACCCGGCTTCTCGACCACCCGGCATGAGCCTCCGAGCTGGCGAGCACCTGCTCACGCTGCGAGGCGTTGGGGTAGAAGCCCGGATCGCTGGTAGCGAAACGTGTCCACGCGCTGCCGTTCAGGACGCTGTTGTCGTCCGTCGGCGGATAATAGTCGCACAACGGGACGCTTCCCTGGTCGCGCCGTGCGATGTACCACCGCTGTGTGTAATAGTTTCCCATTGCTTCGTCCAGGTAGTCCGTCATCCACGCCGTAAGGTCGTAGTTGCCGAAGTCGAACAGCCCGGCCACATTCTCCTCGCCGCCCACCATTCCGAGCAGCAGGCCGCCCACGCCGTGTTCCGCCTGCTCGAAGAGTGCGCCGTAGTGGTCGTACAGGTGGCCTATCTCCTCGATCTTGCCGCCCAGCAGGTTATGGAATGAGCTGGTTTGCAGCAGGGCGTCACCGAGATTCTCGATACCCGACGTCGCCAGCCCTACACCCATGTTATAAAAGGTGTCGAGGTCGCCTTTCAGGTGCTCTTTCGTGAAGTTGCCCGGCACACGAGCGAGGTTGTCCATCATCCGTTGCCAGTCGATACTGCCCAGTTCCGAGAGGTTCAGCAGGGAAGCGACATCCCTGTTGATTTCCAGAAAAGCGATGTCCGAAAAGGTCGGCGAGCTGTTCGTTACGATACTTTCGAATTGCATACACAGGCTCTTCGTGTCATCGCATACCTTCATCAGGTAACTGCCCCAGTAGAGGGCCGTCTGCGGCGAGCGGAGCATCAGCTTCGCCACCACCCATATTTTCGGCATGATTTTTTCCGCCACCATGCGGTAGATGCGGCGGTAATAGTAATTTTCCGTGCTGCTGCACCAAATGCCAAGGTCGGACAGGGCTTTGTGTTCCAAGAATTTGGAGGCGAATATTCCCGCCGTCGCCACCTCCGCCGCCGTATAATGTTTCAGGATGTCGTCTACCTGTTCCCGGTAGTAGCTCTCGGCCACGACCTCCGTACCGAACGCAGCGGCCATCGCCGCCACGGTACGCGCGTCGTAGTTCACGCTGTAATACTGCGCGTGAGCATGCTGCGTGAGGGCAAGCGACAGGATAACCAGGAGGATAGATAGCCGTTTCATCATGTTGTATCGCCTTTATAAATTACTCCAGTAAATAGTATTATATACGTCTAATTCATCCTAGCTCATTCCGGTTCTCAAACCGTTTTCTGCCAGAATATCGTTGATGGCTTGCAGGTTTATTCCTTTGATATAAGGTATTCGTGAAAGCTCCTCTTCGGTTTTCCTGCACAAATCCGCTACGGTTACAAGTCCCGCCTGCATCAACGCCTTGCGGATAGAGATATACGACCCGATAGGAATGTACATATTTGCGATGTACGTCTTGATATTCATTCTTTTCATTGCCTCAATCATTCTTGTCGTTTTTATCCGTCTTTTTCAGATTCAATACCCGTCCCGCCTCGTTGACCTTCTGCGCGAACGGCAGCGACTTGCCGATGCCGCTGGCGTTCCAGTCACGGCAGTACGCCTCGATAGCCTCCTGATGGCTGCACCCCAGTTCCCGCTTGTACAATTTCAGGGCTTCTTTCTCCGCACGCTCGGTCGTGTAGGTCATGTAGCACTCTCGCGGCTCTTCCACGCCGTACACGCCGCTGGTCGTTCCCCGGCGGATGAAGACCTCTCGGAAAAAGCTGCGCCCCTCCTTGTTTTCGAGGCGGTTGATCGTAAATATCTTCTTGCAGTCCACGTCCGTCAGGCCGAGAATCGCCTTGATGGTGTCGAAACGTTCCTTGAACTTGCTCTGGTCGAGCAGCATCACCACATCCGAGTTGTTGATGATGGCCTCCTTGACGATTTCGCTGCCGATGATGTCCTGTATCTCTTGCGTCACCACGCCCACCGAAGCCCAGAATTTACGGGCTGTCTTGTACATAAACTTGATGTACTCCGCCATCAGCGGGCTGGCGATAGCTTTCCACGCTTCCTCGATGACCAGGACTTTCCGGTTCTTCTTGATGCGCATTTTCTGCAGGAAAACATCCATGATAATCAGCGTGACCAGCGGGAAAAGCAGCGGGTCATCTTTTATACTGTCGATCTCGAAGACCACGAAAGTCTCATCGAACAGTGAGCTGTCCATGTTCTCGTTCAGCGTCTTTTCGTGGTTGCCGCCCCGATAGAAGTCTTTCATCATGTATCGGTACGTCGATAGGTCGATGCCCGTGATACGGTTCTCCTCGCAGATATCCGGAATGCGCTGCACGGAGTATTCGTAGAAGGAATTGAACGACAGTTCCTCCACCTTCAGCTCCTTGCGCCTGCTCTCTATCTCGTCGATGATACCCTCGATACGGGCGGCGCGCTCCCGTTCGCTTTCGTTCCGGTTCTCGCTGCTGTTGCGCTCGTCGATAACGAGGCTCTTGCGCAAGTCCTCGCGCTGCTGGGGCGTGAAGTCGTCGAAGCCGTCGAAGTAGGCGTCGTAATACTCCGTGATGACCTGTTCGATCAGACGGTCTTCCGTCTTGGTAATCGTTCCCTGCGTACCCTTCCAGATCAGCAGGATAAGGTTTTTCAGAAAGCCCGTCTTTTCCACGTTCAACTCCTCCCTGTGGATGCGGAAGGGGTTCATCGTGATGGGTTTCTCCTCGGTATAGCTGATATACTTGCCGCCGAAGTATTCGCACAGTCCCTCGTAAGAGTTACCCGTATCGACCATCACCACATCCGTACCCTGTTCGTGCAACTGGCGCACGACCGAGTTCATATGAAAACTCTTGCCCGAGCCCGAGGGTCCGAGGCAGAAAAAATTCGAATTATCAGAGAGTTTCATCTTTCCCTCTTTTCCCGTGATGTCGATAGCTACAGGTACACCTTGCCGGTCTGTGTAGTAAATTTTCAGCGGCGTATCCTCGCTGTGCTGCACCCGCTCCTTGTACATCAGGCACATCGCCGCGTCCGATAGGGTCAGAAAACGGTCGTATTCCTCGTTCAGGCTGTAGCAGTTGCCCGGAAATGAACTCACGAACAGTTCCAGTTGGTTGTACGCCCGCTTGCTGATGTGTATGCCCATGCGTCCGAAAGCGTTTTCCAAATGGTTGGTACACTTCTGCAAGTCCGTATCGGCAGGCACACCCACGATCATGTTGAAGTGCATGTACACCAGTTGCTTGCTCTCGCGGGCAATCACGTCCTGTACCCGCTTGATGTCCTCGACGGCCATCTGGTTACTCGGATTCGGAACGCTGGCGTGACGGTTCTTCTTTTTGTCGAGCAACGAGAGTTCACGCTTCTGGCTGGGCAGGAAGATAATCTGGTTGTACACCACCGTCTCGGCGTTCGGTATGCTGTCGATGACCGATACGAGGTCTACCGGCATTTCCGTGTTGTTCACCTCGATATTCGTGTAAGGGCGTATCAGCGAGGGCAGTGCGGCGCAGTCCACGTCCACGAGGCTGTACACCTTGCAGCGTTTGTCGCCCATCGACACCGTTTCGTCGTCCGCCTTGAAGTTCGTCATCGAGACGATGCGGTCTTTGAAGTTCATCGCAAAGTAGCGGTCTACATACTCGCTCGCCGCCGTCTTGTTCAGGAATCTCACCTGCACGCCGCCGTCGCGCAACTGGTCGTGTACCTTGCGGATCTTCACGAGGAAATCGCGCCACTTCTTGCTGTCGTAGGAGAACAGGCGGCTCTTCTTCGCCTCCTGCGTGATGGTCAGGTAGCAAAGGCTATCCGTGTACGGACGCCCTTTGAAATAGCGGAAATACGATGCCGAGAGGAACTCCCGGTTGCCCTCCTCCTCGTTGGCGAACTGCTTCCTGACGAAAATGTCCTGCTTGTGGATGGCGTACCCTTCGCCCAGCGTCAGCGCGAGGGCGGAGAACAGGTTCGTAAACTCGTAGTAACTGTCGATGTCGGCAGAATACTTCTGCACCGGATTCTCGATTTTCAGGATGGCGGAGTATTCCCCCGTCTTGGTGTACAGCACGCCCACGCCCTCCGTATCTTCCACCGAGAAGTAAATGTCCCGAAAGATGCGTTTGCGCTTGCCGCCCGTGCCGAATGCATAGACAGACAAGGCCATACCCACGCACAGGGCGATGAAGAATAAAATGACGTATAGGCTCATTTCGATATTCGTTCAATTAAATAAAGGCGGGCACGCCCCGGCTGGAGGCGGACCCGCCCGCATTCAACAATCAATTAGCCACACAACACATTGCCGTGATGGTTTCTCTTTTCAGACCTTGCGCGAGTACGCATACACATACACGCCCCGGTCGTTTTTCTTGCTGTGTAACCCTTTCCGCTGCTTGAGGATGATGAGCGCGACACCCGTGGACAGGACGGCCACCAGTACGACCAGCCCGGCCACGAACCCCAGCAGGCAGTAGGCGATGATGAAGCCGACAATGGCCCCGCCTGCCGCACCCGCCGCCCAATAGATGTAGCGGCCTTGCAGCCCCATCATCTCAAGCGGGCGTTGCAGTCCCTTGAACAGCGGATAGTCCGGGTAACGTTCATCCTTGGCTTTCATCGCTTCGTGGATTACGCGTCAATACCGAAGAACAGGGGCAACGCCTGTGCTGCCGCAATCAGGAAGATACATGCGCCCACCACCATCATGATCTTCTTCTTAACATCCTGCTCCTCGTTGTTCATGGCGATATACACGCTGATCGCGCCCACGATGGCCACGACACCCGCGATGGCGTAACAGAGCTTCACCATGATAGGCACATACTTCACGATTTCCTCGGCCACGGTCGAGAGCGCGTTCGTTCCTGCGGAGTAGTCGCCCGCCGTACTCTGCGCCATAGCCGGCGTACCCGCCAGCAGCATGAAGGCGAGCATTTTTACCTGGGTGGAAACACCCTTGGCAAATTCCTTTGCCTTACGGTACATTCGTTTGATTTTCTGAAACATACTTGTCTTTTTTAAGTGATACTTTATTTTGAATTGTTTTACAGTCCTGCCGACCGCCTATATGCGGTAGCCGAAGAAGGCAGGAAACACGATCGAGGCTCCGATAATAAAAAGGCACGCGCCGACAAGCGACACGATGGATTTCACCACGCCGTCCTCGCCCGTGTTCATCTTGATATAAATCTGGAGCGCGGACACGATGACGAAAACCGAGGCGACAGCGTAGCAGATGTATAGCACATACAGCATCATCGTCACCACGAAGTCGTGCATCGTGGCCAGCGCGTCCGCACCCCAACTGTAATTCACGCCGCCGCTTTTGGCCAGCGCCGCGCAAGGGACGAGACACAGTACACATAATATTTTTTTAGCTTTCGACATTCTACAAATGGTCTTTGAGGGGTTTCCATTCCAGTTCCGGGCGGTTGTCCGTCTTGCCTCTGGCAATCATGGCTTTGTACAGTTCGTCCGTCGTGTACGCATCCGACAGGTAGGGCACGTTTTCCTCCATCTGTTCCTCCGCCTTGGCTTTCAGTCGGGCCAGCTTCTCCGCCACGGCTACCTCGTCGTGGGTTGTCGTGGCCGCCGTTTCAGGTGTCGCGGGCGAAGCGGCGGGCACGTTTTCCGTTTCATACTTTTCGCTCCCGACGTTGAATCCCGTGTCGCTTTCCGTCACGGCGATACACTCTTCTTCCTCCGGTGCACCGAGGTCGAAGACTTCCTCGTCCGTTTTGCCGGTTCCCTTTTTCCCATAGAGGTCCTGCACGATGACGACCGCGTAATAAACAAGGTAGGCGACCGTCAGCACAATGACAAAAATGAAATATGATTTCATATCCTTACGTGTAATATTATATTCGATTTTGAAATATGATTTACAAAATAAGGACACAGAAATTAAAAGCGGAAATTATTGATTATAAAACAACTTATTTTCGGGTGAGATTTCCGAAAAAACATAAAATCATATTCTAAAATCATATTCCAACATGATTTTAGAGGAGGAAAAGGAGAAACAGGGCATAAAAAAAGCCCTCCATGTTGGAGAGCCTTTAGAGGTAAACACTGCCGGACGGGTACGTCAGCGTTTCTTGCCGCGCAGGTAATCGTTCAGGTCTTTGTACCCGGCATAACGACCGGCTTCGTCGCTGACGTGCCGCTCGTACATCCCGGCAATGGTTTCCGCCGTCTTCTGCCCGGCAAGGTCGTTGTCGAGGTAACAGTGGATGTACGCATATCTTTGCAGGTACGCCAATGTCCTTTTCAGGTTGCTGACCGAGTTCATCACAAGGTAGTCGCAGGGCGCGTCGATACAAATGGTATCATCGCCCGTCTGCTTCAGGGTCAGATAAGACAGAAAGTCCATGAATCCCTCGAACACGCAGACACGGTTCTGCGCCTCACTGCGCGACTGTTGTATCAAGGAGATGTCCTTGCCGTTGATGCACCCTTTATAATAAGGATTGCGCACCTCATAGCCGCCGGAGACATTACCGAAAGCCAGCGCGAAATAGCGTCGCTGGCGCAATTCGTAATGCACCTCCTTGCAGAACATCCGCCCGATGTCCGCATCGATCATCCGCGAATGGAGATATGAGAGCAGCGCGTGATGTCGCAGCGGCACGATAACCAAATCTTTCATATCCGCCTCTATCGGTCGGGGAGGTGCGGCTGGCACACGGACTCTCGGTAACGACACACCGCCAACGTGCCGTTCGATATACGATAGGGCCGCACTCACGTTCTCCGTCCCGCATAGCTGTTTGCACAGTTCCACGAGATCGCCGCCCGTCGCCTCGGCGAAGTCGTACCATTCGTTCAGCCGGTCGTTTACCTTGAACGACGGGGTACGCTCCGCACGCAACGGCGAAAGATACCAGTATTGATCCGATTTCATACACTGCGCACGGTATCCGAGCTGTGCCAGAAAATCCACGATACGCACCTGTTTTGCTTCTGCTATGGTCATGTCTGTTTCTTTTCACTTGTTTGCACGAAACCAGTTTAGTTTAGTTTACGTCCCTATATATAGAGATACTAAATTAAACTGAATTATATATGCCCGCGCCCGCCCTCATTCTTCATCGAAAAGCAGGGCCTCGGCGGGTGTCATGTCATAATAAAAAAGCTTGTCCCGCTTGATGACCAGTTTGAGGGTATCGGTTAGGTACAGCAGTAGTTTGATCATCACGTTGCGCCCGCGCTTGAACCCGATCGCCTCGTAAGAGGTCATCATGGCTTGCAGCATATTCTCGAATCCCCGGATGGGTTTGTCCCCGAATGCGGCGGACAAAGCTTCCCGGTGCTGCTCGATGGTCAGCTCCATGAAGCCCGTCCGCTGTTTTAACTTCTGTCTGGGAGCCTCGCAGAACGAATGATCCTCCGCCATGACCGGAAGCCCGCCTTCATCGACGGTAAAGGCGAACGGCTTGAACTCCTTCTCGCGGATGTGCAGCGCATGAACCTCGCTGACGCTGGGGCATTCGTTGTTCTTGCTGATGACCAGTACGGTCTCCGCCTTGTTGCTCATCTCCGTGCCGATATGCCCGCGCACGTTGTTGTCACCCTTGTTCAGGTGCAGCACGCAATGGATGTGCAGGTTATATTTCGACGACCACTCCATCATCTTGTTGATGACCTCCACCGATTCGCTCGTGCTGTTGATGTCGAGCATCAGGTCGCGGATGCCGTCGATGATGACCAGCCCGTAACCCTGGTTTTGGCGCAGGGCGTAGTCGATGACCTCGACGCGTACCGCCGGTGAGTATTCACGCAGGCATATAAAATCGAGTTTCTCGCTGTCGGCCGTGGTAGGCAGCCCGGCCAGCCGCAGGATACGCTCCAGTACATTATGGCAATGGAAGCGGCTCTGCTCCGTATCCACGTACAGGATTCTGCGCTTGCCCTCGGGCAGGTGCGCCCGGTAGTTCAAGACCTGCTTCCCCGCAAGCGACGCGGCGACGATAGCAGACACGTTGAATGTCTTTTTCGACTTCGCCTTGCCGGTCGAAGCGCTGAAATTGCCGAGTGTCGCGATGGTCGAGTTGTCTATCCAGATGATTTGCGGCGGCGTCTCGTAGGTGTCCGTCGCCCGGATCTGCGAGGCGGAGAGGATGTCCGACAAGCGGTGTTCGTCCGGGGCGGTCGTCTCGCCGTAGTCAAGCCTTCTTTCGTTTTCCATAACGCCTTTGCTTAAAGAATGGTTGTGTCGCGGACGCCTCGTTCGCCATGCGGACGGCTTCGTCCACGGTAGGTTCATAATTCTGCATGAGCCATTCGTCCAGCTCCTCCTTGGCGAAGTATATCATCTTGCCGCGCGGCTTGTAATGCGGAATCTCCTTGCCCGAGGTGAGCTTGTACAGCAGGCTCTCGGAAACGCCGATGTACATACACGCTTCCTGAAACGTGAATACCTGTTTGGTCGTATAGATATTTTTCTCCAACAACGCGATGCGCTCAAGCAGACTTTCTACCGGGTCGATCTTCTTCAGAACCGACTCGATGGCGTTCAGCCGTTCGTTCAGCCGTTCCATATAGGTCAATCTGTTATTGTTTTGCATAAGACTGTAATTAAAATTAAACAATGGAAGTATGCCCTCCGTTATGTAGCGCGCTAACGGAGGACAAAGGTACGGCATACGGATGCAAAGCCCTGAAATGCCACTGCGAGAGTATGTAAGTATCACTATAACTCTCTCACTTTTACCTTTCACATACTTTATTTCTTGGCACTTCGTATCATTCTTCCAACTGACCGATAGCCCTCCTGATGTTATAAGCGACCGACGTCATGTTTTTCCTAACGACAGAAAGCGCAGACGACAGGTTGGCGGCCGACACGAACCTGTCGCCGTCTTTGGTTTGCAGGAACCGCCCTTGACCGAGAACGGACTGCCAGCGATGTTGGATGAACGAGTGTTCCAGAAGTGCGTCGAACAGAACCGCCACATAACGGATTTTGTTCACGCGGATACTGAACCCCTTCTTGCAGGCAAAGAGAGCCTCCATGTCCTCGATGCGTAGGGGAGAAACGCAAAACAGATGATAAGTATCGGCACACGCCGTAATACCTACCATCTGTTTTGGGGTGAAGTCGCAGCCGAACGAAAGCGGGTGCACCTCCGTTACCGGTCCGTAGTCTCGGTGCACGACGGGGTACGACGGCACGAACCTGTCATACGTCCGTTTCAGTTCCATGCACTCCTCGAATGAGAAATCCGCTGCGGTAAAAAGTGGTTGAATAAGATGGGCGCAATCGGTCAGCAGCCCTTTGACGATGTGGATGTTCATTTCGTGGCAGTTCCGGCAGGCTGCTCGGTCGCAGTCGATATACCGGTGGCCGTTTACGAAATCCTCCGCGTACCGGCGGTACTGTTTGCCGCCCGCCACGACATCACGAAGGTAAATGGTTCTTGCTTCAACGAGCAATGCGAAAAGTTCTTTCGCTACATCCTGTGCCGCAACAATGTGGTGCAGGTGTTCGTCCCCTCCAAAAAGAGAGAGGGCCATTGTCAGGTCTTTTCATTCTAAAAAACTTTTAAATTGGATTATAATATGTTACAAAGGTGATGTTTCCGGTAGAAAATCCTGCCGGAACACCACAGATACGTGTTTGCATATTTGCTCGTATGCTCATCGCATAATCAATCGAACAAGCCGTTGGTCAGGTTTACCGCGTCATCCTTCTTCTTATTGATGATTTTAGCGTACACCTGCGTCATTTTTACGGATGTGTGGCCGAGTAATTTTGATACTGTGTAGAGATCCGCGCCAAGCGTCAGCAGCATGGTCGCGAACGTGTGCCTCGCTGTGTGGAAGGTGAACCGCTTGGAAATTCCGGCGGCTTTGGCCCACGGTTTGATAAGTTGGTTGACGGTCGTAGGCAGCTCGAACACATGCTCGTCCGCTGTCTTGTCTCCACGTTCCGGCATCCATCTCAACGCTTCATTGGAAAGCGGAAGATAAATCGGCTCTTTGGTCTTCTGCATGGCCACGCTCAAGCGGTATTGACCGTTATCGACAAAGATATCCTTCCATTTCAGGCGGAGAATATCACTGATACGCAGTCCGCAGAAACAGGAAAACAAGTAAGCACTTTTTACCTTCTCGTTCTCCATCGGAGTGGCGATCAATGCCCGCACCTCTTCGATGGTCATGTACGAACGTACGCTCTCCGGCATCTTGGGCTTCTCCGATTTATCCATCTCGTTGAACGGGTTTCTCAAAATCCGTTTGGCACGTACAGCGGCATTCAAAGCACCGTTGAAGATCTGGTAATAGGTATTACGTGTAGAAGCTGCTATCGGCTTTCCTTTGGGACGGTAGGTCGTCAGCATATAGTCGATGTAACCTTGGCAAAAGGTGATGTCAACCCGATCCAACGTGAACCTTTCCCCCGCATAATCTTTCAGGATATGGGCGACGGATTTGATTTGACTGACGACCTTCTTATCGCGTTTCTCCTGGTTCTCTTTATAAGTCTGCATCCAGTCCTGCAGATAGACCTTATCCTTATGGTTCACGATACCGGCTTCACCGCTTGTCAGCTCGATGATTCGCTTTGATTTGATTGCATTGGCAGCAGCCATCGTCGTTTCGTTCTGCTGACGGGCATTGCGATCCGTTTCCGGAATAAGGTACATCTTCAAATATTCGTATGTCCGCTTACCGTTACGGTATATATCCAGATACAAACTCTTGCTGCCGTCTGCCAATACTTTTGTCCGAAGACGAATCGGCTCTTTGACTTTAGTAGGCTTTTTTGTTCTTGGCATATTGTCTCCTTTCGTTATTTCTTGCCACAAAGATAAGAAAAAAACGGATTTGAGAAACAAATAAGGAACAAAAATGTACCCAAAAAGAACCAAATTAAAGAAAATAAAGAAAACAACTGAAAGAAACAATATTCACTTAAACTACTGAAATAAAGCGGTTTTATCTACATTTGATTAGCTGTTTTTTTCTTTTAATACACATCCCTATGAATATAGGAAATAATGGTGGGGGAGGTTTTGTATTAGTTTAGTGCGGGGGGAGCTACTACGAACTGTTGTGGGCGTGTCTCCTGCGCTAAAAAAACTTATATTTCAAAGAAGATTGAAACACGTACTTCTTTGTTTTGTTTACATTTACAAACAAAATAAGGTTCTACTAGAATAAGTTTTTTTTATGATACAAGCCAATAATACCACTTCTATAGATGAAACCGATGGACTGCCAATGCCGAGACGTATCTGGGCAGTGGTTTCCATCGGATTCGCACTTTGTATGTCGGTGCTCGACGTGAATATTATCAACATCGTACTCCCTACGCTTTCGCACGATTTCGGAACTTCGCCTGCTGTAACTACGTGGATTATAAATGGTTATCAGTTGGCTATCGTTGTTTCGCTGCTGTCTTTCTCTTCTTTGGGGGAGATTATCGGTTATCGGAAAGTGTTCCTGTCGGGCATTGGGCTGTTTTGCATCACTTCGCTGATCTGCGCCTTGTCCGATTCATTCTGGACGCTGACGATTGCACGTATCTTTCAGGGATTCAGTGCGTCGGCCATCACAAGTGTGAATACGGCGCAGCTGCGCTACGTATACCCGAAAAGCCAGATCGGGCGGGGAATGGGAATCAATGCGATGGTAGTGGCGATATCGGCAGCTGCCGGTCCGTCGGTGGCAAGCGGCATACTTTCGATAGCCAGCTGGCACTGGCTGTTTGCTATCAATGTACCGCTAGGGATTACGGCACTGCTACTGGGTATCAAGCATTTGCCGAGACAGGAAGAGCGGTCGAAGCGGAAGTTTGACTTCGTGAGTGCGATAGCCAATGCGGTCACGTTCGGGTTACTGATTTATACGCTGGACGGATTCGCGCATCATGAGGAGATGGATTTCCTTGTGCTGCAATTGATCATATTGGCCATCGTAGGAACGTTTTACGTACGGAGGCAACTGACTCAGACGACTCCGTTGCTGCCGCTGGACTTATTGCGGATACCGATTTTCCGGCTTTCGATTCTGACGTCTATCTGTTCGTTTATCGCTCAGATGGCGGCCATGGTGTCTCTCCCGTTTTTCCTTCAGAATACGTTGGGGCACAGCGAGGTCATGACAGGATTGTTACTGACTCCGTGGCCGTTGGCTACACTGGTGACGGCACCGTTGGCAGGTTATCTGGTGGAACGCATTCATCCGGGGATATTGGGGAGTATCGGGATGGCGTTGTTTGCCGTCGGACTTTTTTCACTTTCGGGGCTTACTGCCGAATCGTCCGATATCAGTATAATTCTTCGTCTGATGCTTTGTGGAGCCGGTTTCGGGTTGTTTCAGACGCCCAATAACAGTACGATTATCTCTTCCGCCCCAACGAAACGTTCGGGCGGTGCAAGTGGAATGCTAGGAATGGCACGTTTGCTGGGGCAGACGTTCGGTACTACGCTGGTAGCGTTGCTTTTCAGTTTTGTCGTGCACGACCGGAGTACGGCGGTCTGCCTTATGGTCGGAAGTGGGTTTGCTGTTGTGGCGGCGATTGTCAGCAGTCTGCGGTTGTCGCAACCGTCTACGCTGAAAAGAGAAACGAATCGGTCATGACGAATAAAACTATCTGTCATCGGGAGCGAAAATCATAGGAGAAGAAACTAGGATCAATCCAGAAAACCGGTTGTTTCCGATTTGTTTCTTTCACATATTGTTATGAGCTAAATGATAGTCGGTTCTATCTTCAATTCTCCTCCTTCGGGAAGCTACCCTTTATACACAAGTATATATTATTTTTTTATCTTTGCTTGATGTTATTAGAGACAGATCAAATTCGTGATCCTCGGC
>OJRO01000359.1_pt1 | contig 48184 bp, 45 predicted proteins | sample 1599221 | NCBI WGS metagenome assembly OJRO01 (sample SAMN03922449, study PRJEB24848) | human gut metagenome | isolation source: stool sample | host: Homo sapiens | place: Germany | collected 2009-11
AGTAGGCGTTCCTGCGGCTTTGAAGGTAGCTGCGCCGCAGCATCCCATATTTTCCTACCTTCGGGGCCTCCGGCACTTCCAGGTTGGGCAGGCGGTAGTCGCCCGATCTCCGATATGTCAGTTCCATCTTCAACGCTCCTTTCCTGTTTTGTCTTGCCATCATTATACTGCCTGCCAATATTTCCGACAAATGTGCGATTTTCTTTTTGCTCATCCCGGCACAGGCCCAAAACCGTGGTAGCGATCTCTCGCAAAGGCATTTCCGCAATATCGCTCACCGCACCACCCAGGATAGACAGGGTTTCCGGTGTGTCAAAGTCATAGATATGGCCAAAATCCTCACCGCTGAAATAGTCCAGCGGGTCAATGCCGCACCGGGTCAGCATGATAAAGGCCACGCTGTTCTCCACCAGACCCTTAAACCAGGTTTCGGCACTGAGGTCGTCCAGTTCTTCCAGCAGGCTGCCTCCCTTGACATTCCGCAGTTCAGCAGAGTAGTCGCCAAAGTTGTCCTCTACGATGACCTTCGCCGTTTCCAGCAAGCAGGCGGCAAGACCGGAACGGTCAGAGAGCTCGCCATAGCTGTTCTCCAGCGCCTCTATCACCGCATCCTCATACCGTGGCTCCATCTGCCAGATGGGGATGGTGCGCCCCTGGCGGCTGTTGGTGTCGGACATATCAAAGACATATCGCAGCTTATAGCTCCGGTCTGTGTCTACCAGCAGGGCGATCCCCGTGGTGCCCCGGTTGACATAGCGGCCATGCTTGTTCCAGAAGTCGATCTGGGCGCAGGCGGTAGCGTCCGGCTTTTGTGCGTAGATCAAAAGCTGGTCACGGAAATTGTACTTGAAGTTGTGGGCAGCGGTAGTCAGAAATGCCATAAAATTCCCACTGTTGGCGGAAATTTCACGGGCCTTTTGCGCCGCAAGTTCCACAATGGATTCTAGTTTTTTCGCCACACTTTATCCCTCCGTTTCCTTATAAGATTGCAGCAGGCCCTTTGCGGCTGCGGCGATTTTTGAGATGCGCCCGGTGAGTTGAGCGACGGTGGCCCTGATCTCTGATTGCTGTGCCGCATAGAAGTAACCGGCATCGGCGCTGCAAATGGGATGGCTGTCACAGCACAGACGGTTGACAGCCCGCCGCAGTTCTCTCCCGCTGACATGGAACGCGGCCTCCAGCTCTTTACTGGAGGCCGCGTTTTCCTGTCCTCTGTGGTACTCCTTCAGGTATGCACACAGGGCCTTTTCAAAAGGTGCGCCCTTCATCGGGCATTGCCTCTGTCCTGGTGGCGGGGCTTGATTGGCCTGCCTTGGGCATTGTAGTTCTTTGGGTCGGCGGCAGGGACGGTCCAGCCAAACATAGAGCCGGCCAACATCGCCGCCGCCTGCGCCCTGGTCACACCCATATTGGCGTTGAGTGCATCCGCTGTCTGCTGGGGCGTTTTCCCCTTAAAATGAGCCATGGCGGACAACTCATATCCAGGCTTATACCGCTCTATGACGATCAGCTCGCCGGACGACGGCAGGACAGAAAAGCACTTCACCGGCAGAGTCGGCGTCAGGGGGATCACCTTATTGTGGCACCGCTCCATCTCCTCGGCAAACTGGCAGATATGGAACAGACTGTCCCAGCCATTCCCCACCTCTACATGGCAGTCATCAATATATCGGCAGACCTTGTCGATATGCGCGCAGCCCTCCCGGAGAATACGGATCTGCCCGCCGTCCGGGATGCGGAACAGCTCCTTGTAGTGCGGATCGATGAACCGGATGCCCTTTTCAGCCTGTTCCATGTGCCGCTCCAGCCAATCGCGGCGGTAGCAGTAGATAAACAGGTTTCCCTCCACCTTGTAGGGGTGCAGCTGGATCAGGTAGGCATACTGCGCCGTGTCCGCCCGAAAGCCGAATGAAAAAAGGCCATGGTCAAGCGCGCTCTCCGGGTATTCCCGGCAGAAGTCCCGCATAGCGTCACGGCTATTCAGAAACCCGCCGTACTGCTCGTCGCCCACCAGGGCCTCCATGACACACTCCAACTCCTGCTGAAATTCCTCGGTGTCCAGGTTTTCCCGGTGGCTGGTCCATTTGGGAAAGAACCCCTTGCCGTCCTCGCCCATATCTGCTCTAAGGTGCCCAACACTCCCGGTCTGGCCCTCGATCTGTGTGCTTTGCCTGGCGATATAAAGCCGCTCCCCTGGGGCAGCGGCGCGCAAAGTCAATTCCATCTGTCTTACACTCCTTTCCCATGCGTGAAAAAAACCACCATTTATCCTCCCGCAGCCATTTCATCTACTACCACGCTTTTTCTCCAGTGTTTGCTTCCGCTCAATGGTCCGCAGATGATCTTTTGCCCACTGCGGCAGACACTCTGGTCTGACCTCGCCCAAAATATCACCGCGCTCCCACCGACCAGCCCTGCGGCCTGTGAATACATTGACGCCGTAGACCGAAGTGCCCCGAGAATTGCTCCGTGCCCCGCTGCCGCCTGTTACCAAGATCAACTGGCAGTCCGCCCTTTGATACTCATAACGCAGGGAAGTCGGCTTGACCGCCACCACCTTGCCAGTGATGTCATCGACGTCCAGAAACGGAAAGCAGTGTTCACGGCCCAGCATATCCAGCGGGATGTGGAGAGTCCTGCGCTGGGCCTGAGCTGCCGCTATCTGTCCTTTCAGCCTGTCCGCGTAAAGTTCCATGATCTCCAGGTAGTCGGTGCTGCTCATAGCCTCAGAATAATACTCAGCAATATCATCCTGGGTGCAGAAGCAGCACATAAATTCCTGATCCGAGCTGACGCCCACCACCACCTCCCGCGCCCCGATCTGGAGCGAGTGGATGACCTCAAAGTTTTCGATCATTCTTTTCTTCTCCCGCAATTTCCATCACCTCTCCCGGTCATCACGCGGCCTGCGTTTTTTCTGGCGGGCCTGTTCCTGCTGTTCCTTCACATGATCCGCCAGGGACTTGGCTGGTTTATCGTCAAATGAAATCAAGATGTTTTGCGGTGGAACACCCCGCAGCATCCCAGACAATTCCTTATCCATATCTTTTTCCTTACCCATAATCATCGCTCCTCTCTAATAGAAACGGAGATTTGCCTGTCCTCGTTGGCAAATCTCCGCTCTAACTGTTCTACTGTCCAATTTTTTGTGAATTGGCCCAGGGGGTTGTGACCAAACTGCGCGATAGCCCGCTTGTCCATCTCCTGGAGCCGTGCCCATAATTCGGGGTGATGGGCACGCAGTTTTTTCAGTTCGCCAATTCGTTGGAGGGGGCAGCACCAGCAGGAACAGCGGTTGTATATCCGATACAGACCGCCCCAGTCAAAGCCCCGGTCATAGCATATCTGCAATGCTTCAGCCTCGGTGATTTCCCAATCTACCAAGGGATATTTTTCCTTCTTGACTCGCTTTGGCTCATCTGCTGCGATGCCCACATAATGCAGAGCGTTCCGCTCTTTTTTCAGGCGGTTTACCTCTTTCCGAATAAGGTGTGTCTTTAACTGGCCCGTACACCAGCGCACGAGGGGACCAGGCCAGCCGTTCCCATAGAGAGGTACGCCCAACTTCTGCCGGTTCTCAATGCTGGACTGCTTTACCTTTGGCTCCTCAAACATGAGCCATTCAAAGCCTTTGGGGTGCCGCAGGATCGTGATATGAATGCCGCGTTCCCGGCAGAGCAGATCGTCCAGTTTTTGAATATGCTCATACATCTCCGGGAACTCCATACCAGTATCAGCGGTCAGCACCACGTCAATGGGCATATCCCGTTCGATCATCAGCAGAAGCATGGCTGTGCTGTCTTTACCTCCTGAGAGGGAAACAGCATGATAGCTTTCACCCGCATTTCCGCCCATGCTCCAGCCCCCTCCCCAGGGCAGGGCGTACCTTGTTGGTCGATAAAAACAAATACATCATTTTTGGTTCCTCCTGTCCAAATATTTACACCGCCCCATGTCCGGCGGACAAAGAGCGGTGTATGTATGGAGGAACCCTTTATTTTCAGCTCATCAGTTTTACCAGCAGATCGTTCACTGGTCCGGCATCCCGGCCCTGGGTGGTCAGCTTGTTCCGCCAGTCCATCAGGTACATCCGCATAAGGTGGCGCTCCGTATCGGTCAATTCCAGATACACTTGCTTCTCCCGTTTGAACATTTGAAACAACTCCCTTCTCTCTGACCTCATCGTACAGGAAAAGGCAAATGGTTTCAAATGTGCGAATGGGTATGTAAGCGGCCCGCTGTGCGGGCCACAGGGGATACGCTTAGTACCCCGTCCGGGGCAGGGGTTTGGAGGGAGCGTAGACCTTCGTCACCCAGCGGCTGGTGGCCATGATCCACTGGCCGTCATAAACGCCACCCACATCCGCCTGATTGACGAACTGACTGCCGCCCTTGGCCCAGGATACAACGGTGCAGTCAATTTGAGGGGTTTCCACCTGCCGGAAGTTGGCAGGTGCGACGCCGAATACGAACATCACCTCTGTAACATACTCGTTGGAAGCCAGCCGCAGAGCCACGGGGGACGCTTCCAGTACATAGTTTTGCTGGGTATTCAGGCTGTCCGCCAGTACACGGTACTCACTCCCGCTGAGGTTGGTTTTGTAGACGATCTTATAGCTCCCGGTGGCATTGTAGGTGCCGGTGGTGATCTTCGCCAGCCGCACCGCCTCCACGGGCAGGGTATCGCGCCAGTAGAACGATGTGAGAGAGGTGGTGGAGTTGTTGGCAATGCTGGAGAAGGTGTAGAGGATATTCTGTCCGGGCATGACCTCGGCGTAGCCGGTTTTCTGAATGGCTACATTGGTGTAGAGACTCTTGTTGGTCATAGCCGCCTTGACGATCTGGCCCTCATGCTCGATTTCCACCTCAATGGGCGTTTTATCCAGGCCATAGAAGTCCGCCGCCTTGGATTCAATGATCTTATAGCGGGCCAAAGGCAGGGGCTTGGACACGGCTACGCCGTTCTTATCGGTGCGGATGGTGTCAACAAGCCTGCCGGTGCGGTAGTGGTAGATCTCAAACACCGTACCAGGAATGGGTGTGCCGGCGGGCCAGCCGTTCATGCTGTTGTAGTCGGCGCTGGTCTTGGTGATCTGGATCTGCCCTGTGATGGGGGTGTTCTTCCAGGTCACTTTTGTGGTTTCACCCGCCTTGACATAGACAGTGCGCTCCTGGGTATCCGGGATATACCCCTCATTTTCCAGTTCCCGCAGGTAATAGCGGCCCGAAACAGTCAGATCCTCAAACCAGGCATAGCCCCGGTCATCGGTGGTCTGCTGGTCAATGGGGTTGTGTCCGCTGTCATAGAGGATGAAGGACACGCCGGGGATGCCTTTGCCGTCTGCGGTGGAAACTTTATGGAGCAGGATGCCGGAGAGGGGCGCGTTGGTCACGGTGAGCGGAGGGCAGCTCCCATCTTTTACAGTGAAGTAGTGGGGCGTGTTGTCCATTTTGAAGCCCTCGGCACTCTCCGTTTCCACCGCATAATAGCTGCCATCCTCCAGGGTCACAAAGACGCTGCCGGTTTTCCCGGTAGTCACGGTGTCCACCAGAGCGTCATCGCTGACCCGCCGGATCTCGAAGGTGGTGTTGGGGATACGCTTGGTTTTGTCAGCAGAACTGACCTTGATGATCTCCACACCGCCCACAGCGTTGTTATAAAACCGCAGCGTCTGCGTATCGTTGGGGTTGATGGTGACGGTCTGGCTCTGGCTGTCCGGGTCGATGGTATATCCAGACACGCTCTCCAGTTCCGTTGCGATGACGGTGCCGGTTACCCCGGACAGGGTGATCCTGCCTGTGGAGTCAGAATAGTAGATGCCCTTGCTGGACAGGGTGCCGCCCCCGTCATCCACATAGCGGCCATCCGCGTATTTGATCTCAAACTTGACGCCCTCCAGGGGAACGGTCTTGGTCCCGTTCCGGCCCCACTTTTCGATCACCAGATTGCCCAGGGGCTTATTCCGAAATTCCAGAGTGACGGTCTGGCCCGCCTTGACCTGGACGGTCTGGGGGACATCATCCAACAGGTATCCGGGTTTGGCTCTGGTTTCCTTCACCACCAGCGAGGTGCCGGGGGCGATATTTTCCACCAGGAAGGAACCGGAGGAATCCGTCACGAACTTGCCATTGGCGTCGCCCACCACGGTTCCGTCCGAGGTAGTCACGAAGAACTCCACCCCGGAAAGCGGGAGCTTCTTATCATCGTCCGACACCTTCTTGACCAGGACAGCCCCCTTGGGGCTGTTGCCAAAGTGGACCTGCACGACTTCCTGCTCCTGCCCAGAGAGGTAGACGGTCTGGGGTGGTGTGTCGATGACATGGGAGCCGTCGCTGGAGAGCTCCTCAATGATATAAGTGCCTGCTTTGCAATTCGTAACGGTAAAGGACCCGTTGACCGAAGTGCGGTAGGTCCCGATGACGGTGCCGCCGGTGCCGCTGGTATTACCAGAGAGATAGCGCACCTGGAATACAGCGCCCTCAATGGCTGCCCCGGTCTTACTGTCATACTTCCACACACAGAGGGCCGAAAGAGGGGTATTTTCAAAGCGGAAGGTATGGCCCTTACCAGCGGGGATAAACGCCTCCTGGGTGTCGCTGTCCTTGATGGAGAATCCAGTGGGCGGGGCCAACTCCTTTACTCGAAACCAGCCGTCCCGCAGGCCGTTGGCCGGACCGGTCAGCTCGATGCGGCCATCCTCGTTAGTGGTGAATACGCCCAGGTCGTTGAGTTCGCCGGTTTCCGTATCGTTGCTGGCGTACCACACCTGAAAACGAACATTGGAGAGACGGTCATGGGTGATGCTGTTCTCCTTGATGATCTCAATGGTGGGCGACTTATGGTTTTCAAAATACACATCCCGGTTTCGGTTGGGATAGAGGGTGACAAGCTGGCTGGGCGCATCCAGCAGATACGGGGACGGCACCGATTTTTCGATCACCTCATAGACGCCGGGCAGGAGATTGGGGAGGGTGGCGGAGCCGTCCGCCCCGGTGGTCACTTCGGCCACGGAATGTCCATCTGCCCCTTTTACCAGAAATACAGTGCCCTTGATCGGTGCGCTGTTGTCTGCGTCATGTTTCCAAATGGTGAGGTTGGGCCGCTTATCGTTTTGCAGGCAGATGGTGGCGTCCTTGCCGGGGAACAGCTGCACATGGTACTCGGTGGGGTCCAGCAGGTGGTCCGCCACCGTGGAGGTTTCCTTTAGGGAATACACCCCCGGCTCCAGACCCTCCCAGACGATGGAGCCATCCGGCCCGGTGGTACGGTCCAGATACCGGGAGCCGTCCTCGATTTTGGCGAGGCGATAGGTGACGCCGCCCAGGGGCTTGCTGTCCGAACTTTCCTTATACAGATGGAGATTGGGCAGCTTGCTGTTGGTGAACACGAACTGCGCCTGTTCATTCCCATCCAAATGGATGATGCGCTGGGCGTCGTCGATCACATAGCCCGGACAATCCAGTTCCGTTACTACCATCGCGCCCACAGGGAGTTTGGAGAGATCAATGGTCCCATCCTCCAGAGTGGTGTATTCCACTGGACCAAAGCTGCCGTCCACCGCCTCAAAGCGGAAGCGGGCATTAGGGATGGGCTTGGAGAGGTCCGAGCTGTCTACCTTGATGAGATGGATTCCGGGCAGACGGTCATTGAAGAAAACCAGCTTTTTGATGCCGTCTCCGGCCTTCAGCTCCACCTCCTGGGGCGTGGTATCCAGCACATGGCCATCCCCGCCTGTGTCTCGTTCCTCTGCCCGGTAAGTGCCGGGTTTGCAGTCGGTGAGCAGCATCTCCCCAAATTCATCGGTCTGGAAGATACCCAGGCTCTCGGCGTCCCGGAAGATCTCGAAGGACACATTGGGCATCGCCTTCATGGTGCCCCGCTCATACTTGATGATCCGCAGGCCGGGCAGTTCCTTGTTGATGATGGTGGCATCACTGGTCTTGCCTGCCACCACAGAGACGGTCTGAACAGTGTCGGTATCCGCGATCCAGCCGGAGATGCCAGCCACCTCACGGACTTCCCAGCCGCCGGGCTTCAAGTGGTCGAACACGGCCACGCCGCCGATCTTGGTCTTGGCGGTCTGGACCTCGCCGCTTTCAATGTGCTTGATCTGCACGGTGACGCCGTTGAGCGCGTCCCCGGTGTCACTCAGCTTCTGGACCCGCAGAGAGCCGTAGGGCGCGTTCCAGAAGGTCAGGGTGGCAACCTTGTCGTACTCCACATCGGCGTGCTGGGTGCGTTCCTCCGGCAGAAGGTGATACTGGGGCGGGATCTCCTCAGTGACGGTGTAATGCCCCTCCAATGTCAGAGGGATGATGACCGTCCCATCCGGGCCGGTGGAGAAGGAGCCCACCTTGCGGCCCTCCGGGTCATAGACGGAAAACACAGCGCCCTCTAAGGGGATCTTGGTGCCCTCCTCCAGCTTCACGATCTTCAGCGCAGTCTCCTTCGGGTCAGGCTCACCGCCGCCCATGTAGCGGCTCACTGCCGCCAGTTCCATGTGCCGGGAATTGTCCAGGTCGCAGATATAATTCTGCAAATTGCCGTACTTGTCCTTTTCCTGGCAGACTGCGTACATGGCGGCATACTGGGCAACATCCGCCGTCAGGGAGAGCTGGACGCTGCCGCTCTCGCCCTCAATGCTGTCTGCGGGGTACAGTACCTTGAATTTCCCGCCATAACCGTCCCCAGTGGGCTGAGTGGTGACAGCGGTAATGTCCTGATCGTTCTCATCCACGATACGGGTCTCCTGGGGCACCGAACCGGGGTCTGCAAAGGATACGGCTACATCGTAGTCATACACCCATGTTTCGCTCCAGATGGTGAATACCTGCTGCTTGTACTGCTTGCCGTCCACAGTGACAGAATAGGCAGCAGATTTATCCGGGGTGGCCGTCATCCGGGGTTCCAGCATATAATTGTAGGTGGTGCCCCGCTTGTAAATATCCTTGGCCGCCGCCAGGATGCGGTTGCCGATGTCCAACTCAGAGCCGGTAAGCCCCGGTGCTACTTTGAGGTTTGCGATGTTCCAGTTGGGGAGCAGATAGCACCAGAGAGCCATTTTGGTAGCGTAGTAGGCTTGGTACTTGTTGTCCAGCTTCAATTCCCCCAAACTGCGGTGGGGGTAGCCGTTGGAGATGATGCCCACCACCTTAGGGTCGCTGGACCGTTCATTGGCGAGATACTTGATGCTCTCACCCACGCCTACCGTCTGCGGAACACCCTTGATATTGGGGTTCACACAGTAGGCCGGGACCTCTTTCAACTGTCCCTTGGCGTCCACATACTTGAAATAGGTGTAGTCCTGGGTCCTGATCTGGCCATTGATGGTCAGGTAGGACAGCTCGTAGCCGCCATTGTAAATGTCCACCTCGCCCAGTGCTTCCTCCTCCGTGTCGGCGGCAAGGGCAGCGGTGGGAAACAGGCTGAACAGGGTCAACAGGGCCAGAAAGAAAGATAAGATTCTCTGTTTCATATCGTGCGTGTTCCTCCTTGCAATAAAATAGCGGCCCTTGGTGTACTTGGACACCAGGACCGCTTGCGGCTTTATTCAGTTTTATTTACAGCGTTTGTAGATACTCCAGATATTCCAGTGTACCATCCAAAAGGATCGCCGTATCTCCACGTGTGATCTCATCGCCTTGCAGGGCGCTGGCTGGGGCCAGCCCCAGTTCCACCGCCTTGTCACAAGCGGTAGCGTAGGTCCAGCCGTCCCGCTCCAAATAGCGGAGCATGACGGTACAGGCCATCTGTGGACTGACCGGGTCGTTGGGGCCGAATCGCCCGTCTCCATATCCGGCCATCATCTGCATGGACGCGCATACACCCACAGCTGCCTGTGCCCACTCCGGTACATCGGAAAAATTGGTGGTACACATCCGGGTATACCACTCCCTCTCCCAAGCTACGTGTTCAGGGTTCAGGACGATGGGACTGATGAGGCAGGCCAGTTCTGCCCGTGTCAGCATCTCGTCAAGATGAAGATCGCCGTATTCGTCACCCGCCATCAGCCCTCGGAGCTGAAGTTGGGCGGCGGCAGCCGTCTGTTCTTCGGAAATCTCCACGGCGTGAACTGGCAGGGACAGCGTCAATGCCAATGCGGCGCAAACGATGAGAGAGATGGTATGGTGCAGACTAGTTTTCATAACGAAGGACCTCCTCTGTGATATGTTGGGGGGTGCTGTGCCAACAGTACCACAAGGAGCGGAAACAGTCTAAGGTGCGATTTTCTTTTCAGTGGGTATTCAGATCTCCACGGCCCGAACTGCCCAGCGGCTTTCCCGCTCGTTGCGGACGCAGGTAAAGAGGGTGATGCAGTTCTCCGTGGTGGGGGCCAGCAGGGAACTGTCCAGTTCGCTGATCTTGTTTACACTGGTCACGGCGTAGGTGCGCTTGCCCAGTTTAGTGGTCAGGGTGATCTTATCTGCCACATCCAGCGTGTGGATCTCACCAAAGTGGGCGTTCACGCCACGGTTATGGGCGGCCACACAGATATTTCCGGCCCAAATGCTGGTGTCCTCAAAGTGGCCCGCGCCCTTCTTCAGCGCGGCGCTGTCTGTACCCTCATAGACCTTCACATTGACATCAATGCTGGGGATTTTCAGGGTCGCCAGGTAGCCGCCGGAGTAGTAGAGGTCATCTGTGACCTCCGTAAAGCCGGTCGTGGGTGTGACGCTGGTCGTGCCGCCGCTGGGGAAGCCGGAATAATCAGGCGGGACAACAGTGGTGCCGGCGCTGCCGTTGATAACGGCACCATCGCCCAGCATATAGCCGGGGGCCAGATTGGGGGTCAACGGAGTGCCGGTGTCCGGGGTATAGGCGGTGGGACTGCCGAAGGCGGGCGGGACCAGAGCTGCATTTTTACTCACATCCACATTGGGAAGTTCACCCCGATCCGCCGTGGCAACAGGTTCCACCGAAGTGGGCTTACCGTACTCCGGGTCGCCGGGGGCGTCGATGTTGTAGTCCAGGGCGCTGGCGGGCACCGTCAAGGCCAGGGTCAGACACAGCAGGGACAAAAGCATGGTCAGTTTCTTCATATCGCATTACCTCCGTCGCTTGATGAAGTAGAACGCCCCGCCGCCCAGCAGCACTACCGCGACAACAGCCACAACCGGTAGGACGCTGTTCTTCTCGCTGGTCTGGGCCTCCTGTTCAGCGGGGGCGCTGGGGTCGGCCTGGGTAGGGTCGGATGTGTCGCCGGGGTCCTCCGTGGGAACGGGTTCCAGGGCCGTACCCTCGAAAATCGCCACATAGCGGATCTTGTTCAGATTGATGCGGCTTACGGTACCGGTGTAGTCGGCGGTGACGGTGTAGCCCTTCACATAGGAACTGGTGGCGGAGCCGGAGTAAGAGGCCACTGCGGTAAAGTGGCCGTTGCCCTCGGTCTGCCAGTTGACGGTCTGGAGGGTCATAGCATTGCCGCCGTCCTGGATGCTCTTGGGGATATACTGCGTGTCCTGGTCAGCAAGGCCAGGGTAGGTGCGGGTGGCGGTCACAGTCTTGGTGGAACTGCCATACCCGGCCACCTCCACCTTTACTGTGTCCAGCTTCAAGGTCAGCACCCCGGACAGTCCATCCTCCGTAATGAACTCCTTTGTCTGGGGCAGCAGGGCAAGCACCGCGCCCATGTCCTTACTCTTGCTGTTCATGGACACGGTTTCCGTGTATTGGCGGCTCTCATTGGCGGGGAGTTCCTGTTTCAGCAGGTCGGTGAGGGTGTAGTGGTAGCCGTCCTGGTCAAAATCGGACCGGGGGATGCCTCCGGGGTCGTCCTCCGGTCCCAGGTCATACATCTTCCTGACCTCGCCGCCGTCCTCGCTCCGGGTGACAGTAGTGGGGTAACAGGGGGATGGTTGGGTGGGCTCAGGCGGGGCGGCTGCAAGGGCGGCGGGAGCCAGACTCATAGATAAGGCCAGGACACACAGGAGCTGGGCCGCGTGGATCAGGGGTTTCCGCTTCATAGTAAATTACCTCCATGTTCTTGATTTTGAGCATCAAAAAGCCTCATGGCTTCCCATGAGGTCAAAAATGCTAGTGTTCAGTTTTCTCGCGCGCTGTCCTCCAAGAGATTCTACTGGCTGAAAAAGGATGGACAGAGCCTTTCTTTTCAGCTGGTACAGCAGGTTTCGGGGGGAGAGTGTGAGAGGGGGGGGAGAGCGGCAGGCGTACTGTGGCCACAAAAGGGCAGACCATCCCCCAGGCGTCGTGTTCATCGTTCCATCGCCCTTTCCCGCCTGCGGTACAGTTCCAAAGCCTTCACGATGGTGTCCTCGATTTTCTGTGCGGGTGTCCCCGGCTTGAAAAACTTGTTGATCCGTTCCCTGGGGATTTTGAATTGCTCTACCTGATTGGGCTTTTCCTCCTGCATGATGGAGAGGATCACATCAGGGTTCAGCTTGCCTTGCTCGGAAAAGGTCCGCATTTTGATGGCCTGGGCATGGGATGGGGTGCGGATTTCTCCCTCCATGACCTCCAGCAAGGCGGTCTGCTCGGCCTCCGGCAGATAGGATAGCTCCACGGCGGGGCGCAGAGCCATTTGCAGTTTGCCTGCTTCTTTCAGCACAGAATTATCCACCATGTCCAGAATTTCAGGGATAAGGTTGGTTAGGCGAATATAGCGGCGTACCTGATCCTGGCTTTCTCCTACCTGTTCACCCAAAAGTTGACGAGAAGTCTTACCGCTAGACTTCTGTGCCACTGGCACAGAAGTTAAATCTGTCCGTAGACCTTGCCGCTTCATAGCGTCCAGTTTCATCTTATAAGCAAACGCCTTTTCTGATGGTAGGACCTGTTCCCGCTGAAGGTTGCTGTCCACCATAACAATGGTGGCTTCATCATCGGTCAGTTCCCGGATGACACAGGGCAGTGTGGGCAGACCCGCCAGCTCTGCCGCCCGCTTGCGCCGGTGGCCGGATACCATCTGATGGCTGCCGTCCGGCATGGGCCGCACCAGCACAGGGGACAGGATGCCCCGCTCTTTCACGCTCTCCACCATCTGCACCATCTCCTCGTCCATCCGTACCTTGAATGGGTGGTTGGGAAAATCGCTGATCTCAGCGGCGGGCAGGTCGGTCACATAGCTGCGCTGGGCATTGTCCCGTTCTTCCTGGGTAGAGAATAGGTCGTTATAAGCCTCGTTCAGCCCCAGGTCGATTACGGTTCCTTTGTTCAAGGGCGATCACCTCCTTTACCAGTGCGGTATATGCCGTAGCTACCTTCCCTTTGCTGTCATGGGCGAAAATGCTCTTGCCCTCCACGCTGCACTCTGCCGCCCGGACGGAGAAGGGTATCTCCGTATTCAATACCCGGAGATTGCTCCCGGTCTGCCGCAGGGCCGCGATGATGCTTTTGGCATTGTTGGTACGGCTATCCACCATGGTCAGCAGGATGCCGTCGATTTTCAGCGATGGGTTGATCTGCCGCCGTACCTTGGCCACCGATCCCAACAACAGCTTCAAGCCCTTGGTGGACAGGTAGTTGGCCTGACATGGGATAAGAACACTGTCCGCCGCTGCCAGAGCGTTGATGGTCAGCATACCAAGCGAGGGCATACAATCAATCAGAACGTAGTCATAATCCCGCTTGACCGTGCCCAGGTAGCTACGCAGCACAAATTCCCGGCTCATGGTGTTCACAAGACTCACCTCAAAACTGGACAGGCCGATGTTGGAGGGCACCAGATCGACACCCTCAATATTTTTCAAGATGCCCCTGTCTTGTGGTGAGAGGATGCCATTGTCCACAACGACTTGCATCAGGTCAGAGATGGTCGTTTCCAACTCGTCCGGGTTCTTCACACCCAAGCTCACTGTAAGACTTCCCTGGGGATCTGCGTCCACCAACAACACCTTTTTCCCTTGCTGCGCCAGTCCAACGCCCAAATTGACCGCCGTGGTCGTCTTACCGACGCCGCCCTTTTGATTGGTAACAGCGATCACTTTGCACTTGTCCATGGGCTACTACCTCCTTTTCTTCGGTTATCGTCATAGCCGTTTGCGGCGCTTGCCCCACACAACGGCTATGTAAAGTGGGCCGGCGGCCCACCTGGGGTCACTGGCCCTTGTCTGTGAGAAATGCCAAAACATCCTCCATACCAGCGTCAAAGATGAAGTCCTCGCTCTCCGCCAGAAATTCCTCCATGAACATCTGTGCCAGGGCGGGGTGCTGCTGGCAGTCGGTAAAGTTCTCGGACGGGGCGATCTCCACCATGGCGTAAATACCCTCCAGTACCTTCATGGCCCCGATGTAGTTGCCGTGGCTCACCAGGAGCCGCAGGGCTTTTTCCATGGCCCGCACCATGTCCAGGTCCCCCACCTCCAGGAAAGCGTTCCACAGGGCCCCTGTGCTCTTGCTGGCGGTGCTGCGAACCTCCCCGATCAGCTTCTCAATGCGGCCCTCACTGTCCTGTGCCTCGTTCTTCTTCCACTTCATGGCTTGTGTCCTCCTACTGTAAATTCATAGCTGTCAAAAGAGATTTAGACGGCTATGTAGGCTTTTAGACAGGGCGAAAATATTCAAACCGGCAACCGCTCCATTTTTCCATTAGCAAGGGGTGATACCGTTTTTTTGCCTGATTAGCAAAACACCTCTTTTTTCCGTGGAAAAACAAAAAATCTTGCTAATTGATTAGCAAGATTTCTGGTGGAAGGCGGTATGTAGTTCAAAGTGCGTTGGGGAGTCATAATGATTAGCGAGAAATATAGGATTGAGCGCCCACCCTTCAGGCGAGGAATATAGCGTTTTCCTGCACATTTCTAAAAGTTATAGAAAAAGCACAAAATCTTCGGAAAACCGAAGATTTTGTGCTACTAATGGCACCCGCGGGAGGATTTGAACCTCTGGCCTACCGCTTAGGAGGCGGTCGCTCTATCCAACTGAGCTACGCGGGCCTATGAAATTGCCGGACTGAAATCGAACTCGGAACGGTACGCTTGTGTCCCCAGAGTGGGGCACTTTATTCCTTGCTTAGGAGGCGACCGCTCTATCCAACTGAGCTACGGGGGCTTATACAGAAAATATTCAATTTTACAGGGCTCCAGGATTCGAACGATTCGATTTTTAGGAGGGGTGCGCTCTATCCTATTGAGCTACTGGCGCAGAGATGCAGAGCGGCTTGCCGCTCTGTCCTTTTATTTTATCCTCTTCCCTTCACTCTGTCAACGAAAACCTGTCCGTTCCGCATCCATCTGCCCGATGTTGACAGACAGAAGCCCCCAGCGGCCGCAGCCGACCGACAGGGGCAATGCTTCCACGCGCGCCGTGTGCACTCCGGCAGGGCTCAAGATCACAGAAAGTTTCGGATCTGGATCCCCTCCTGCTGGAATTCTTTTTTGATCCGCTCCACAAAGGCCAATGCCTTGGCCCCGTCTCTGTGGACGCACAGAGTATCGCCCTGGATCTCGATCTCCTTGCCAGTGATCGCGGTGACCTTGTGCTCCTTGATCATCTTGATGCACCGTTCCACCGCCAGATCCTCATCTGTGATCATGGCACCGGACTGCTTCCGGGGGACCAGGGACAGGTCCTCCATATAAGCGCGGTCGGCAAAGATCTCCGCCGCCGTTTTCTGACCCATCTTCTGGGCTTCCTCCCCCAGGACGGCCCCCGCGCAGTAGAAGATGCGGATGGATCGATCGATCTCATACACCGCCTCGCAGATGGCTCGGGAGGTCTCCCGGTCATACTGGCACAGGTTGCCCAGCGCGCCGTGGGGCGCCACGTGCTGCAGCTTCAGACCATAGCTCTGGGTGAACGCCATGAGAGCCCCGATCTGATACTGCATGTAATTTTTGACCTCGTCCACAGACAGCGTCATCTTCCGGCGGCCGAACCCCATCAAATCAGGGTAGCCGGGGTGCGCGCCCACGGCCACGCCCCGCTCCTTGGCCATGCGCACCACCTTGTCCATCACCATGGGGCCCCCGGCGTGGTAGCCGCAGGCCACGTTGGTGGAGGTGATATGCTGGATGATACCCTCGTCGTTTCCGATGCGGTAAGCGCCGAAGCTCTCGCCCATGTCGCTGTTCAAATCGATGGTATACATGAAACACACCTCTTTCTGTTACTGGGAGACTACCTGAATGGAGGTCTCATAGACGGTTCCGTTGACTGTAATGCGGTAGTAGCGCACAGGTCCCGGCCCTCCGGTCTGGGGCTGGGCTTGCGGCTGAGCAGCCGGGGCGTTCAGTCTCCGGTCCAGATCGTTGAGGCGCTCCTGCATCTCCCGCCACAGCTGGTGTGCCTGGGAGACAGGGATTGACTGGAAGCGGGTGGCGTCGCCTGGCCGGCACTGGCTGATGACCGGCAGATCTGCGGTGATCACGGTGGCGATTTTGGTATAGCCAGGATCACGCCCAGGATCAAGGCTGTTACCATGCGCTTTACAAAGCTCTTTCGTTTCATCTCAACCATGATTTCAACTCCCTTATAAGAACGGCCCCGGCGAGATCAACTTCCCGGTCAGCGTGGGCGGACAGGTCATCTGCCCGGGCGACATTCTGGTGGGCGATGGCGACAGCATCCTGGTCATCAAGCCTGAGGATGCCGGGGAACTGGCCAAAGCCGCCGCCGTCAAGTTGAAGGAGGAGGGGCAGCTGGCCGGGATCCATGCCGGCAAGGGCTTTCCCCGCCCCTTCGTGGACCAGATCCTGGAGCAGATTGGCGTGGAGTATGTCGATTGATCTTCCCATATCGGCTTTTGACAGAAGGGGGACCGGCTGTGCTGGTCCCCCTCTGTTCCTTGTCAGCTATACAGTACTCCCCCCGTTCACATAGCCCCCATCATCTCCGCATCCGCAGAAAACATGAAGCTGTTCTCGATTTGACGCTGGCACAAAGCCGTGATAAACTACCCCATATCCCAACCTCACCATCCCTAATCCCTCAAAATAAGGAGTTGCTGAAATGAAACCAATGGTCAGCGTCATTGTGCCGGTTTACAATGCGGAACAGACCATCCGGCGCTGTGTGGCCAGCATCCTGGACCAGCAGTTTACCGACCTGGAGCTGCTTCTGGTGGACGACGGCAGCACCGACGGCTCCGGCGCGATCTGCGATGAATTTGCCGCCCGGGATGCCAGGGTGACTGCGATCCACCAGAAAAACGCCGGGGTCTCCGCCGCCCGCAACCATGCCCTGGATCTGGCTCAGGGCGTCTATCTCCAGTTTCTGGACAGTGATGACTGGATCACTCCAGACGCCACCCGCTCTCTGGTCCGGGCCGCAGAGGCCCATCGCTGCGATCTGGTGATCGCGGACTTCTACCGGGTGGTCGGCGAGCGTCTCTCCCGAAAGGGCGACATCGACGAGGACAGCCTCCTCACCCGGGAGGAATACGCCGCCCACATGATGGAAAATCCCGCGGACTTTTATTACGGCGTCCTGTGGAATAAGCTGTACCGCAGGGAGCTGGTGGAGCGGTACCATCTGCGGATGGACCCGGAGGTCAGCTGGTGCGAGGACTTTTTATTCAATCTGGAGTACATCCGCCGGGCGGAGCGGTTCTACGCCCTGTCTGTCCCGATCTACTACTATGTCAAGACCAAGGGGTCCCTGGCGTCCCAGAGCCTGAGCATTTCCAGGACGGTCAAGATGAAGCTGATGATCTTTGAGTCCTATCACCAGTTTTATAAGGAGGTGCTGGATGAGGAGAGCTATGAGCGGTGCCGGGCGAAGGTGTACCGTTTTCTTCTGGACGCCGCCGGAGATGGCGCGGTGCCGCCCCTGCTCCCCACCAGCCAGCGGCTGGGCGACGAGCGTGTGCGGGCCTTTCAGGCCGGTGTGATGGGAAGCGGCCCCCTCTGCGACGCCTACCGGGAGCGGCGGCTTCTGGAATCCCATCTGGAGACCGCCGCGCTGAAAAACGGGCTCTCCCTCCAGGAGGCCCAGATCCTGTTGTCCCTGCATCAGCTGCACGGGCCCTGTACCCGCCGGGAACTAGCAGACTTTTCCGGGCTCTCCCGGGCCTCCCTCGCCCTCGCCCTGCAACGACTGTCCTCTAAGGGCCTGCTGGAGAGCGAGCCCCCCGGCTATCTGGACATGCGCAAGCCCGTCCTGACGCCCGAGGCAGGCCCCGTGATCGCGGATCTGGAGGCGGCTCAGGAGGATGCCCTTGCGGACCATCTGGCTGGCTTCACCCCGGAGGAGCGGTCGGAATACCTGGCCTTTTCCCGGCGGATCACGGAAAACCTCCAGCACTGCTTGCAGAATTGAACTCATGGACCGCATTTCCTGGATAGAAAAAGCCTCTCTGCAGATCTTTCCGCAGAGAGGCCTTTTTCGGAACATGGACCGGCAAGAACGATTTTGTGCGTTTAAAAGCAAGAAACACAACCCATACAAGGAACATCCTGAATTTTTTAAAAAAGAAAAAAATCCCTCAAAGCCTTGCGGCTCTGAGGAATTTATCTGGTGGACGATACAGGACTTGAACCTGTGACCTCCCGCACGTCAAGCGGATGCTCTACCAGCTGAGCTAATCGTCCAAACGACGTTATTTATGATACCACAGAGCAGCTGAATAGTCAATTCTTTTTTTCAAAAATTTTTGTTTTTTCTTGGTGGAAATGTCTGGTGAAAAAAAGCGGCTTTCACGGTGAAAAACTTCGGGATCTATGCTATACTAGAGGGGTAAAATTCCATTCTCAAAGGAGGATTTTTCTATGCTGACACTCAATCTGACCAATGCAGACAGCTTCCTTCCCCAGGATTATTTGACCAGCCGGAAGCCCCGCTTGGAGCAGGCGGCGGAGATGCTGGCCACCCACAGCGGACCCGGCGGTGATTTCACCGGCTGGGTGACGCTGCCCCGGGACTATGACAAAGAGGAGTTCGCCCGAATCCAGGCGGCTGCCCGGAGGATCCAGAAGCAGTCCCAGGTGCTGGTGGTTATTGGCATTGGCGGCTCCTATCTGGGCGCCCGCGCGGTCATCGAGCTCCTGCGCTCCCCCAATTACAATCTGAAGCAGAAGGACACCCCCGACGTCCTCTTCACCGGAAACGGACTGTCCACTGACGCCCTGCTGGAGACCATCTCCCTCATCGGTGACCGGGACTTCTCCGTCAATGTAATCTCCAAGTCCGGCACTACCACCGAGTCCGCCATCGCCTTCCGCATTTTCAAGGGGATGCTGGAGGAGAAGTACGGCAAGGAGGGCGCCCGGGAGCGCATCTATGCCACCACTGACAAATCCCGGGGCGCGCTGAAGGGCCTGGCGGATGCCGAGGGCTATGAGGAGTTCGTGGTGCCCGACGCCATCGGCGGCCGGTACTCTGTCCTCACCGCTGTGGGCCTGCTGCCCACCGCTGTGGCCGGGATCGACATCCAGGCTCTGATGGACGGCGCGGCCCAGGCCATGACGGAGCTGGCCGTCCCCGGACTGGACAACCCCGCATGGCGGTACGCCGCCGCCCGCCACGCCCTGCACGAGAGCGGCAAAAAGGTGGAGATGCTGGCCGGCTACGAGCCCAGCTTCCGCTTCTTCGCCGAGTGGTGGAAACAGCTCTACGGCGAGAGCGAGGGCAAGGAGGGCAAGGGCCTGTTCCCCGCCAGCCTGGAGTACACCGCAGACCTGCACTCCATGGGCCAGTATATCCAGGAGGGCCAGCGCCTCATGTGCGAGACCGTGGTCGATTTCGCTCCCAAGGGCGAGTTTCTGATCCCCAACGACCCTGAGAACATTGACGGCCTGAACTTCCTGGCTGGCAAGCCTCTCTCCTTTGTGGCAGACAAGGCCATGCGGGGCGTGATGCTGGCCCATGTGGACGGCGGTGTGCCCAATGTGCTCATCCAGATGCCCGCCATCAGCGAGACCAGCGTGGGCTTCCTGATCTACTTCTTTGAGTATGTATGCGGCCTGTCCGGCCATCTGCTGGAGATCAACCCCTTCAACCAGCCCGGCGTGGAGGCCTATAAGAGCAATATGTTCGCCCTTCTGGGCAAGCCCGGCTACGAGGCCCGGCAGGCCGAGCTGGAGGCCCGTCTGTAAGGGGAAAAATACTTTCCGGCGCGGCAAAAAATTCACAATCTTCCGGTTGAAAATCCCGCCGCAATATGGTAAAGTTAATACAACACAAGGGACCAGCGTCCCTGGTAACATCCATGAAGGAGTGATTTAACATGATTCGAGTCATCATGGGTAAAAAGGGCACCGGCAAGACCAAGCAGATGATCGACATGATTAACCAGGCGGTTCAGAGCGAGCACGGCAACGTGGTCTGCATCGAAAAGGGCGACAAGCTCCGCTTCGACATCAACTATCAGATCCGCCTGGTGGATTCCAGCCAGTACGATGTAGCGGACTACGCTGCCATGAGAGGCTTCATCAGCGGCCTGTACGCCGGCAACTATGACATTACCCATGTCTTTATTGATAGTCTGACCAAGATCGTCCCCTCCGACGGCTACAACGAGACTGAGGACTTCCTGAAGTGGCTGAACGACTTCGGCGAGAATCACGACATCAAGTTCACCATCACCATCAGTGATGAGCCCGACCTGGCCCCCGAGGGCATCAAGCAGTATTTCTAAGCGTTCCATTCGGATCCATAAAAGCACCGGCGCGCCGCCTTCCCTGTGGGAGGCGGCGCGCTTTTTCTGTGCCAGCTCTGCGTGAAAAACAGAGGAATCCATGTGCAGTAGTCTGCGGTAGACATAATTTTTGAAAAACCTCCAATTTCCCCCTTGACAAAGGCGCAGTTTCGCGGTATAGTAGAGCCGTAAATAGAACGTACGTTCTATTTACGGCTTTTTCTCCCAAAAGGCCGCTGCCTGTGTCCATCTCCCCGCACAGGCCGCCCTGCCACCGGCGCTCCGGCAAAAGGCCGCCGTTCCCGCTGAAAAGAAAACTGCGATCCCGTTTGGGACCACCGCTTTCTGCATGCTCCGTTCAACCCCGATCTTTTCCCACAATCAAAAAACGCCGCAAAGCGGCGACAGCAAATCACAACCCAGCGCAGCGGTTGTGATTTGGAAAGGAGGAGCAACAAAATGAGTGCGTTCTGACTTTTGATAAAAAAAGTCGGAGCAAACGATATGACGTTTACTCCGACGTGGTGGAGGAGGGTGGATTCGAACCACCGAAGCGAAACGCAACAGATTTACAGTCTGCCCCCTTTGGCCACTCGGGAACTCCTCCATATTGAATTGTGGAGCTGGTGGACGGATTCGAACCCCCGACCTGCTGATTACAAATCAGCTGCTCTACCGGCTGAGCTACACCAGCGTATCAAGAGTGCTGTCCAACAGCAGGTGTTATTCTAACAGAGAAAGCGAGTCTTGTCAATAGAAATATTTGATTTTTCTCATTTTATTTTACAGGCCCCAAGAGGTTTTTCCTGCGCCTCTGTTCTCATCCGGGGACAGGGCGCAGAAAAATCCGCAGATCCACACCAAGAGCCCCGGCCCCGGCCGGGAGAGAAGAAAGGAGCGTCTCACTCACGGGATACGAATGTGTCTCCGGTCTGCTCCCGCCCCTCCGGGATGTCCAGCTGGCCGCTCCTGCCGCGCTGTGCGCCCAGTGCGGCGGGGAGCTGTACCGGCTGGACCCCCTGATCCGGCGGAACGGCCGCATCCTCTGCACCCGCTGCGCGGCGGGACGGCGGGGCGGCCGCAGACGGCGGGAGGCAGAACAAGAGGAGGAATGTGCACAATGACCCTGCAAGAGCTTTCTGTGGAATACCGCGCCCACGCCAGGGCGCTGGACTTCCGCATTTGCCAGCTCCAGGCGGTACTGGACCGGACGGAGGACGAGGAGGAGCGCTGTCTGCTGGCAGAGCGGATCCGAATGCTGTCTACCATGTTTCGTGAGGCCCGGGAACTGGCAGTGCTTACCGAGCGCTACTATGAGAGGGGGTACCGCCGGAATGTCAAATACACGATATAGGCGCGGCAAGCTGTACGCCGCGGACATGGCCGTCTACTCCCGGCAGATGTCGGCGGACAACAGCCGGGAGATCAGCCGCCTCCGACACAACCTGATCCGTGCCCTGCGGGAGGACGTCACCGAGAAGCAGCGGACAGCGCTTCTGCTGTACTATGCGGAGGGCTACAATATGCGGGAGATCGGGGAGCAGATGGGCGTAGACAAGTCCACTGTCTCCCGCACCATCAAGCGGGGGGAGCGGCGTCTCCAGCGGTGCCTGCGCTATGGCGCAGCCCATCTGCTGGACGAACTCCGGGAGGCGCCCTGATGGAAAAAGCCTGTTCACGGCACACGCAGAGGCAGGACGTGCTCCACCCGCCGGTTTTGGGAAATTTTCGTTCCGCGCGGGGGCCCGCCCTGTTGGATGGTCTCCTTTGCCCTGGGATGGCGGCGGCAGTTGACAGTGGTCAGAAAAGCCTTCATAATAGATGCAACGACAAAATTTGATCAGAAAGGACCCTAACTGCTATGATCCAGGATATTGCACCCCACCGGTATGACAACGCCTACCATCCTACCCAGCCAAAGGACGGGGACCGCGTCTTCTTCTATCAGGACGGGAGCACCCTTCTCAGCCGCGAGAGCGGGCTCCCGTTCACCTGGGAAGAGGCAAACGCCCGCGCCGATCTCTCTGCACTGCCCTGTACCTATTTCTTTTCCATCGATGACATCGCTTTTCACTGGTGCCATGTGGTGCCCTCGGCCATTCTGGACGCCGCTGTTCCGGCCAAAAACGGACAGTTCCGGGATATGCAGCCCGGCTGGCTGGCTTTCGCCTGCATCACCGCCAGCCAGCTGTATGGCTGGTACCACAACCACCAGTTCTGCGGCCGGTGCGGCACTCCGGCCCAGCAGGACGCCGTGGAGCGCGCCATGCGCTGTCCCGCCTGCGGCGGTCTGGTCTATCCCACCATCTCCCCGGCGGTGATCGTGGCAGTGACCCACGGTGACCGCCTGCTGCTCACCAAGTATTCCCAGACCGCCCGGCCGGGCACAGTCCGCAACTATGCCCTCATCGCCGGCTTCGCAGAGATCGGCGAGCCTCTGGAGGGCACGGTCCGCCGGGAGGTCATGGAGGAAGTCGGTCTGCCTGTCAAAAACATCCGGTTCTATAAGAGTCAGCCCTGGAGCTTCTCCAGCAGCCTTCTGTCCGGGTTTTACTGTGACCTGGACACGGAGGACGAGACTGTGACCCTTCAGGAAGACGAGCTGGGTGAGGGCACCTGGTTCGACCGCTCTGAGCTGCCGGAGGGCGGCTCTTCCATCTCCCTGACCCATGAGATGATCGAGCGCTTCCGTCAGGGGCCGGTCTGATCCCTGAAAAAACGGTGAGCCGCAGGCAGTGCCCGCGGCTCACCGTTTTTTAATTCATATCATGGCTGTTCAGCAAGGACTGCTTGATGTCCCACAGCTTCTGGCTCAGGTCCACATAGTAATTGTGGGGATTCTCAAAGCGCTTGACCTCATCCCACAGAGCGTCCACCTGCCGCTGGCAGTAGGCCCGGCTGACCTGAAGCTCCGGCACCTCGTACACCCGCTTTCCGTTCAGGAAGATGGGGACCAGCAGCTCCTTGGCCTCGATGTTGGTGTACACCTTGCGCTTCCAGGTGGCGCTGGGATCAAACAGCTCCAGCGGCTGGGTGAAGTCGATCTCCTCGTCCCGCAGGCAGATCAGGTCGGCCTCCGCCTTGCCGGTGTCCCGGGAGAAGATTCGGTAGACCTTTTTGAAATGGGGGGTGGTGATCTTGGCGGCGTTCTCACTGATCTTGATCTTGGGGATGATGTTCCCCTCGTCGTCCTCAATGGCCACCAGCTTGTACACGCCGCCAAACACCGGCTCACTGCGGGAGGTGATCAGCCGCTCTCCCACGCCGAAGGAGTCGATGCGGGCCCCCTGGCGCACCAGGTCCCGGATGATATACTCGTCCAGGGCGTTGGAGGCAATGATCTTGCACTCTGTCAGGCCGGCCTCATCCAGCATCTCCCGGGCCTTCTGGGACAGATAGGTCAGGTCGCCGGAGTCCAGCCGGATGCCGCACTTGGTGATCCCCATGGGGGCCAGCACCTCTTTGAAGGCGCGGATGGCGTTGGGCACGCCGGACTTGAGCACGTTATAGGTATCTACCAGCAGGGTCGCGTTGGTGGGATACAGCTCACAGTAGGTCTTGAAGGCGGTGTACTCGTCGGGGAACATCTGCACCCAGGAGTGGGCCATGGTCCCCGTGGCGGGGGAACCGTAATGCTGGTCGGCCATGGTGCAGGCGGTGGCGGCACAGCCCGCGATGTAGGAGGCCCGGGCGCCCAGCAAGGCCCCATCCGGCCCATGGGCCCGACGGGAGCCGAACTCCGCCACCGGACGGCCCTCCGCCGCCCGGACGATGCGGTTGGACTTGGTGGCGATCAGGCACTGGTGGTTGAGGCAGAGGAGCACGAAGGTCTCGATAAACTGTGCCTGGATGGCCGGCGCGCGCACCGTCAGAATGGGCTCGCCTGGGAAGATGGGCGTCCCCTCCGGAACGGCCCAAATATCGCCGGTAAAGGAAAATCCGCTCAAATATTCCAAAAACTCCTCGGAAAAACAGCCCTTTGACCGGAGGTACGCGATGTCCTCCTCGTCAAAGCACAGGTTTTCGATATACTCCACCACCTGGGCCAGGCCCGCCGCAATGGCAAAGCCGCCCCGGTCCGGGACGGAGCGGTAAAACACATCGAAATAGCACATACGGTCGGCCAGACCGGTCTGGAAGTAGCCGTTTCCCATGGTCAGCTCATAAAAATCGCAGAGCATGGTCAGATTTGTCTTTGCTTTCATCTCTGAGGTATCCTCCTCGCATGGGTGACATGACACCCTAAATTGCCTCCATTATACTAGGCCCACAGGAAAAAGGCAAGGAGAAGCAGTCTCTTTTGTAAATTTTCCGCAAAGAGAATGACAGGTTTGTTTTCGGGCATACTGGAACAGAATCCAAATGATGCAGGGGAGGAATTTTCCATGCCAGATCAAGCCAAAGCCTTTGCCGCCAGCCAGACCAGAGAGAACCTGATGCGCGCCTTCGCCGGGGAGAGCCAAGCCCGCAGCCGCTATACCATTGCCGCCGGGATCGCCCACAAAAGCGGCCTGGCCGTGATCCAGGGCCTGTTTCTGTTCACCGCGGAACAGGAAAAGACCCATGCCAAGCAGTTTTACCGCCAGCTCCACGACCTGAGCGGCCAGACGGTGCGGGTGGACGGCACCTATCCGGTGGACCTGTACACCGATCTGCTGGACTATCTCCGGGCCGCCCAGCACAACGAGTATCAGGAGTGGGAACACGACTACGCCGCCTTCGCCCGTACCGCCATGGAGGAGGGCTTCCCCCTGGTGGGCAAGCTGTTTGAAAATATTGCCGGGGTAGAGAAGCTCCATGGAGACCGCTTCGGCCGGTACGCCGATCTGCTGGAACAGGAGCAGCTGTTCGTCTCCGACGTGAAGGAGGCATGGATGTGCCTGCACTGCGGCTATGTGGTGGACGCCACCGTTGCCCCCGCCAACTGCCCTGTGTGCCGTCATCCCCAGGGGTACTTCATTCGGGCAGAGCTGACCCCTTTCCGCGGGGAATCTATCCGCTAATTATTACAAAAGTATTAAATCCAAAAAAGTGCCCCGAAACAGGGGCGCTTTTTCTTTTTTAACAAATAAACAACTTTTCCCACTTTATTTCCGCATAACCTCTCTGTTTTGCCCCTGTCTTTGCGCTAAATTATGAACGAACTCTTAACTTTTTATTAAGACTCACGAAACAATCTTGTAATATTTCAAAAGCGTGCTATCATGGTGCGTACCCCAAAGAAGTCCCTGCCAAGGGGTGCGCAAAAACCGATCCGTATCAACAAAAGCCGGGCTGCTCCCCTCTCCTCTTCTGTTCAGGTGGGCGCGCAAAGCAGACCCGGACGCTCAAAAAGGTGTTTTCTTATGAATATGATCCGAATGGTCGAAGCATTTAACCTGTTTCTGGCTGTCCTGTTCACTCTGGCCTATGCCTATCAGCTGGTCTATCTCTTTCTAGGGCTGATCCGGCGGAAGCACTGGAAGCAGCCGGAGGCGGCACAGCTCCACCGCTACGCCGCGGTGATCTCCGCCCGGAACGAAGCGGGAGTGATCGGCGAACTGATCCACACTCTAAAACAACAGAACTACCCCACAGACCTGCTGGATGTCTATGTGGTGGCGGACAACTGCACCGATGACACGGCCCAGGTGTCCCGCCGGGCGGGCGCCATCGTGTATGAGCGCTTCAACCAGCACAAGAAGGGGAAGGGCTACGCCCTGGATTACCTATTCCGCACCCTGGCCCACGAGGGCCGGGACCAGTATGACGGCTATTTGATCTTTGACGCCGACAACCTGGTGGACCCCAACTTTGTGTCGGAGATGAACAAGGTATTTGACAGCGGGAACTACGGAGCTATCACCTGCTACCGCAACTCCCAGAACTTCGGCGCCAACTGGATCTCCGCCGGTTATGCCATCTGGTTCCTGCGGGAGGCCCGCTTCCTCAACTTCCCCCGGATGCTGCTGGGCAGCAACTGCCACGTTTCGGGCACCGGCTTCCTCATCTCCGCCGATGTGATCCGGGAGAACGGCGGCTGGCCCTATCACCTGCTCACCGAGGACATCGAGTTTTCTGTCAGCTGTGCCCTGAAGGGCCGCCGCATCGGCTACTGCGACAAGGCAGTCATCTATGATGAGCAGCCCACCGCCTTCCGGCAGTCCTGGGATCAGCGGCTGCGCTGGTCCAAGGGCTTCTATCAGGTCAATGCCAATTACAGCGGCGACCTGGTCCGCGGCTTCTGCCAAAAGCCCAGCTGGAAAAGCTGGTCCTGCTACGATATGTTTATGACCGTGGCCCCCGGGATGCTGCTCACCTTGGTCACCATCGCCTTCAACCTGGTGGTGTGCCTGGCCTGCTGGGGACAGCCCTCCTATATTGTAAGGGAGATCCTCTCCGTATCCGGCAGTTTCCTGCTGTCCACCGTGGCCAGCTTCTACCTGGGCCTGCTCCTCTATGGGATCCTCACCGTCCTGTGCGAGTGGGATCAGATCCAAATCCCCACAGGGAAAAAGTTCCTCTACGTCTTTACCTTCCCGCTCTTTATGTTTACTTACATCCCCATCTCTCTGGCCGCTCTGGTAAAAAAGGTGGAGTGGAAACCCATCTACCACACCGGCAGCCGCCAGTCCCTGGGCAAGGCCGCCTGATCTCCAACAGATCTTTTCCGGCATCCACAGCTGTGAGCCTCCTTGTGAGCCGCTCACAGCTGTTTTTCATTCCGTTGACATTTCTGCCAAAAAAACATCGGAATTTGTTGCTAGTATGCTAGTAGACAATTCGTGCGCAATGTGCCACAATAAAATCAGACCACAGCTTTGACCGGACTTCCGGGCGCTCAGGCCGGTCAAAGCCGATCAATCTCGTCCCCTGCGTGGGCCGGAAGATCTGAAATATTTTAGGAGGACACCCGTGCATATCTCAGAACGACTTCCCCGGGAAAGCAGCCGCGACTACGCCCTGCGGATCATCAAGGACAACATCATCTCCCTTCGCCTGGAGCCCGGCAGCCAGATCAGTGAAAATGAGCTGGCCACCGAGATGGGCCTCTCCCGCACGCCGGTGCGGGAGGCGCTGATCGAGCTGGCCAAGGTGAAGATCATTGAAACCTACCCCCAGAGGAAGAGCGTCGTCTCCCTCATCGATTACGATCTGGTAGACGAGTCCCGATTCATGCGGGATGTGCTGGAGTGCGCCATCGTGGAGCAGGTCTGTGAGCTTGTCACTCCGGCAGACCTTCAGGCCCTGGAGGAGAATGTGCGCCTTCAAAACTTCTATCTGGACAACTACGACCCGGAAAATCTCATGTGGCTGGACAACAAATTCCATGAGAATTTGTTCCGGATCGCCCGCAAATCCCAGATACACAGCCTCATCCAGAACATCTCCATCCATTTTGACCGGGTGCGCAGTATGTCCCTGGTCTCCGTAGAGAGCCAGCAGGCGGCGGTCCAGGACCACGAGGAGATCACCCGGCAGATCCGCCTGGGGAATGCGGAGATGGCCCGGCAGCAGATGGAGACCCACCTGAGCCGTTATAAATTTGATGCATTGAAGATCCAGGCGGAATTCCCACAGTATTTCAAGCAGCCCCCCTCATCAGCCAGGGAAACAGAAGCTGGAAACAAATTCTAAGTCTTTGAGGGAAATTTCCAAAGCTTTTTATGATTTGCATAAAAAAGAACATGAATCTTTGTTAATTCCCCACCTTGTGTTCTAGTATACAAGTATTGTAGAATAGTGTCAGTGAGACAGAGACCGGGCGGCAGTATGCATCCCAGACGGGGCGGCAGAAGGAAGCGCCCCCGGTCCAAGCTGAGAAGGGTGGTCACAAGAGATGAAAGAAACCATGAAGGAAGTTGTCATCATTGGCCCGAAGCAGTTTGAGGTCCGGGAAGTTCCCGTGCCCAAGCCCGCGGACAACGAGGTGCTGATCCAGATGAAGGCGGCCGGCGTGTGCGGCTCCGATGTGCATCAGTTTCTGGGCGAGAACCCCAACGCTGTGTTTCCCCGCGTCCCCGGCCATGAGAACGCCGGCGTCATCGTGGAGGTCGGCAAGGACGTCAAGAACGTCAAGGTGGGCGACCATGTGGTGGTGGACCTGGTGGTTGCCTGCGGCGAGTGCCCCCAGTGCCGGGCCGGCCGCCGCAACGTATGCCGCCAGGTAAAGGCCCGCGGCTCCGCCATCGACGGCGGCTGGAGAGAGTATTTCGCCGTTCCGGAGCATGAGGTCTATGTCATGCCCAAGGAGCTCCCCTTCCGGGATGCGGCCCTGATCGAGCCCTTCGCCATCGGCGGCCACTGCACCGCCCGCGCCAACATCCAGGGCGGCGAGACGGTCCTGGTCCTGGGCAGCGGCACCATCGGCGCCGTCATCCTCCAGACCCTGAAGGTCAAGGGCTGCCGCGTCATGTGCGCCGACATCAACCCCAGCTCCCTGGAGCGCGCCCGGGGCTACGGCGCCGACGCCATCGTCAACACCAAGGAGCAGGACCTGAAGCAGGCCGTTCAGGAGTTCACCAACGGCGCTGGTGTGGACGTCATCTTTGACTCCGCCTGCTACCCCGGCTCCCTCACCACTCTGCTGGAGATGGGCATCCCCGCCAATGGGGCCACCATCGTGCCCATGGGCTTCTGCACCGCCCAGGAGGGCATCACCCAGGCCATGATCAACACCCGTGAGCTGTCCATCATCGGCACCCGGATGTCCTGCAACCAGTTCCAGCCCACCATCGAGCGCTTCGCCCGCCATGAGTTCCAGCTGGACGGCATGGTAAGCCACTATATCCCCTTCGACCAGGTGGAGCAGGTCTTTGAGAACATCATCCACCCCCCGAAGGACATGAAGAAGATGGTCATCCTCTTCGACGGGGAGTAAGTCAAACAGTCCCGTATTTAACCGCTCAGCGCACCTGCTGGCGTTAAAGAATTTTGTGAGAAATGAGATTATTAGGAGGAGAACGAACATGAACATGAAGAAAGTTGCTTCTGTGGCTCTTGCCGCAGCTCTGTCCGCCTCTCTGCTGGCCGGCTGCGGCGGCGGCGAGGGCGGCAGCGACTCTGTCACCCTGAAAATCGGCGACAACTGGGGCGCCACCCACCCCATGGCCGCCGCCCTGGACACCGTCTTCAAGCCCCAGATTGAGGAGCAGACCGGCGGAGCCGTGAAGGTCGAGGTCTATCACGACGGCCTGCTGGGCGACGAGGCCGCTCTGTGGCAGGGCGTCCGCGACGGTTCCGTGGACTTCACCGTTGTGGGCACCCCCATGAACCAGGAGTTCCCCATGATGCTGATCTCCGACTGGCCCTTCCTGTACCGCGACCTGGATCACGCCAAGAACGTGTGGACCGGCGAGGTGGCCGATGAGGTGAGCGCCGCCTTCAACGAGAAGTTCCCCGAGGTGGAGATGCTGTCCTGGGGCCCCAACTCCGCCCGTACCTTTACCTCCAACAAGCCTCTGACCTGTGTGGATGACTTCGCCGGCCAGAAGTTCCGTATGCCCAACAACCCCATCCACATCGGCATCGTGGAGGATCTGGGCGCCTCCGCTCAGGTCATCTCCCTGGGCGAGCTGTTCACCGCCCTGGAGACCGGCACTGTGGACGGCCAGGACAACGGCATGGTGACCGTGGTGGCTCAGAGCTTCCAGGAGGTCCAGAAGTACCTGTACGAGACTAACCACATCGTCGCCACCCTGGAGATCATCGGCAACAAGGACGCCATGAGCAAGCTCACCGAGGAGCAGCAGCAGATCGTCCGCGACGCCGCCAAGGCCACCGCTGAGCAGGCCTGGGAGGACTACATCGCCTCCGTGGATACCGATCGTGAGACCATCGAGGCCGCCGGTGTGACCGTCACCCAGATGACCGAGGCCGAGCGCGCCAAGATGATTGAGAAGATCCAGCCCACCCTGAACGAGCTGCTGGCCGCCAACGACTGGGCTCCCGCTCTGATCGAGAAGATCGAGGCCGTTCAGTAATCAACCTATCCCCAAAGACCGTGCCCCCTCCGGGGGCGCGGTCTCACCCTGAATGAGGAGGTTTCTCTATGTCCGACAGCAGTCGCAAATCTCACGGGATCGGCGCGGCGGTAGACAAGCTCTTCCGCGGCATTGAGATCCTGATCGCTATTTTCCTGGGCGCGATGATCTTCTTCACCTTCATGAACGTCATCCTGCGCCAATTCGGGATCGGCTTCCCCTGGAGTGAGGAGATCGCCCGGATCTGCTTTATTTATCTGATCTACCTGGGCGCTATTATCGCCGCCCGGGAGAACCAGCACCTGATGATCGACACCCTGATCTGCAAGCTGCCCCCGCTGGGCCAGAAGGTCCTGTATGTCATCATCCAGGGTCTGATCATCTGGCTGATGTGGATCCTGACCAACGGCGCGTTCCTGAACGCCTGGAACAACCGCAACGACTTCTGGGTCGCCACCCACTTCCCGGTGTTCCTAGTCCACTTCGCCGGCGTGCTGCTGGGCGCGTCCGTCATCATCATCTCTCTGGTGAACCTGTACCGTATGTTTGTTTTGAAGGAGCCCGTCATCGAGCTGCTCACCGGCCACAAGGCCGATGACGGAGAAGACCCCATTGCCAAGGAAGGAGGCGGCCTGCAGTGATCATTGCCGTATTTATCGCCACGATGCTCATCGGCATCGGTATCGGTCTGCCCATCGCCATGGCCCTGCTGCTGTGCGCCGTCTGCACCGCGCTGGCCATGGGCGGCGGCGACGCCAACCCCACCATCATCGCCCGCACCCTGATGCAGGGCTCTGACTCCGTTACCATGATGGCCCTGCCCTTCTTTGTGCTGGCCGGCGAGATCATGAACCGCGGCGGCCTGACCAAGCGGATCATCGCCTTCTGCGACGTCTTCCTGGGCCGCATCCGGGGCGGACTGGGCTATGTCACCATCTTCGCCTGCCTGATGTTCGCCGCTCTGGTTGGCTCCGCTGTGGCGGCCTGCGCCGCCCTGGGCGCCATCCTGATCCCCATGATGGTCCGTTCCGGCTACAACCGGGAGGAGTCCTCCGCCCTGGTGGCCAGCGCCAACCTGGTGGCCCCCATCATGCCCCCCTCTGTGCCCATGATCGTTTACGGCGTGTCCGCCGGCGTCTCCATCAAGTCCATGTTCATGGCCGGCATCGCTCCCGCCGTGTACCTGACCATCATCGCCTGTGTGGTGTGGTTCCTCCGCACCCGCAAGGAGGGCGTGGTCCCCAGCGTGGAGGACTTCAAGGCCCCCACCCCCAAGGAGGCGGTCCGGATCTTCTTGGGCGGCCTGTGGGCCCTGCTGCTCCCCGTAATCATCTTGGTCGGCCTGCACTCCGGCAAGTTCACCGCCACTGAGGCCGGCGTTATCGCCTGTGTCTATGCCATCCTGGTGGGCCTGCTGGTCTACCGCGAGATGAAGCTGAAGGACCTAGGCCCCGTCTTTGTGTCCGCTGCCAAGACCTCCGCGGTGGTCATGTTCCTGGCCGCCGCCGCCAACGTGGCCGCCTACTACATGACGGTCTCCCGCATTCCCCAGCTGCTGACCGCCGGCCTGGAGGGTCTGGTGGACAACCCCACTCTCCTGATGATCGTGCTGATGCTCATCGTGGTGGTGGTCGGCCTGGCCATGGACGTCACCCCCAGCATCCTGATCCTTACCCCCATCATGCTGCCCCTGGTCAAGGCCGCCGGCATCAGCCCCGTCTACTTCGGCGTGTGCTTCGTGCTGATGAACGTGCTGGGCCTGACCTCTCCCCCGGTGGGTCCCGTGCTGAACGTGGCCTGCGCCGCCGGCAACGTGAAGATGGACAAGATCATTCCGCCCACCATGCCCTACTTCCTGACCCAGACGGCCCTGTGCTTCCTGCTGGCTATTTTCCCGCCGCTGATCGAGGTGCCTCTGAAGTGGTTCGGCGGCTGATCGGACGCTTTTTCCTGTCAAATTCCTGCGTCTCCCGGTGCGCCGTCTCCCCTTCGGGGATGTGCAGACCGGGATGGACGTGACCTGAGGGCGCGGCCGGTGGGGAGCGCGGCTCCCCATCCCCGCCTCTCCCGTGTGTAAGAATGAGGAGGTTTATTTATGCCTATGCAGATGGGCTTTCGCTGGTACGGCGAGGGCAACGACAGCATCAAGCTGTCTGACATCAAGCAGATCCCCGGCGTGACCAGCATCGTCTGGGCCCTGCACCACAAGCAGCCCGGCGAGGTCTGGGAGAAAGAGGAGATCGCCCAGGTCCAGAAGCAGCTGGAGCCCTACGGCTTCAACATGGACGTGGTGGAATCCGTCAACGTCCACGATGACATCAAGGTGGGCCTGCCCACCCGGGACCAGTACATTGAGAACTACATCCAGACCATGCGGAACCTGAAGGAGTTCGGCGTGAAGGTGATCTGCTACAACTTCATGCCCGTCTTCGACTGGACCCGCACCGACCTGTTCCACCCCCTGCCCGACGGCTCCACCGCCCTGTTCTATGAGAAGGACCTGATCCAGGATGACCCCCGTGCCATGGCGGACTATATCCTGAAGAACCTGAACGGCATGACCTTCCCCGGCTGGGAGCCGGAGCGTATGGCCCGCCTGGACGAGCTGTTCGAGATGTACCGCCCCGTGACCAAGGAGAAGCTTTGGGAGAACCTGAAGTACTTCCTGGAGAAGCTGATGCCGGTGTGCCACGAGTGCGACATCAAGATGGCCATCCACATGGACGATCCCCCCTGGGACATCTTCGGCCTGCCCCGCCTGCTGGTGGACGCCGAGGCCATCGACCGCTTCCTGTCCATGGTGGACGACCCCTATAACTGCCTGACCCTGTGCTCCGGCAGCCTGGGCGCCAACCCCAAGAACAACGTGGCTGAGATCGTGCGCAAGCACTGCGACCGCATCGCCTTCGCCCACATCCGCAACGTCAAGCACTTCCCCAACGGCGACTTCAGCGAGGCCTCCCACCGGGACTGCGACGGCGACACCGGTATCCTGGACATCGTGAAGGCCTACCACGACTGCGGCTTCGAGGGCTACATCCGCCCCGACCACGGCCGCCAGCTGTGGGGCGAGGGCCCCGGCACCTGCCGTCCCGGCTACGGCCTGTATGACCGCGCTCTGGGCATCATGTATATGTGGGGCATCTGGGACATGCTGGACAAGCTGGACGCGGAGAAGAAGGGCAGATAAGCCCGTTTTATCCATCCATCCGCCCGCCCCGGTTCGGTCAGAGCCGGGGCGGAGCGCAAACTGTGATTGACCGGAAAGAGGGACCGTACAATGAAACTTTCTGAGATCCGATCTGAGGGCTGCGACGTCCAGGCTTGGGCGGACAAGGGCTATGAGCTGCCCAAGTTCGACCTGGAGGCCGTCCGCCAGAAGACCCACGACGAACCCACCTGGATCCACTTCGGCGCGGGCAACATCTTCCGTGCCTTCCCCGCCGCCCTGCTCCAGCGGGTGCTGGACGCGGGCGCCTATGACCGGGGCGTCATCGTGGCCGAGGGCTTTGACTATGAGATCATCGATAAGGCCTACCGCCCCTATGACAACATGAGCCTGCTGGTGCTGCTCAAGTCCGACGGCTCCATTGAGAAGCGGGTGGTGGCCTCCGTCACCGAGAGCCTAAAGGCCGACCCCCAGTTCGGCGCTGATTGGGACCGCCTGGTGGAAATTTTCCGCAAGCCCTCTCTCCAGATGGTGAGCTTCACCATCACCGAGAAGGGATATTCCGTCTCCCCCGCCGACCTGGAGCGCGGGGCGGAGCCCCAGCTCATCATGGGCAAGGTCACCGCCCTGCTGTACGAGCGCTATCAGGCGGGAGCCCTGCCCATCACGGTGCAGAGCATGGACAACTGCTCCCACAACGGCGATAAGGTGCGCAGCGCCGCCATGGCCTATGCCGAGGCGTGGGTGAGGGCCGGCCTGGTGCCCCAGGACTTCCTGGACTACCTGAAGGATGAGAGCAAGGTCTCCTTCCCCTGGAGCATGATCGACAAGATCACCCCCCGGCCCGACGCCAAGGTGCAGAAGATGCTGGAAGAGGACGGCTTCGAGGACAACTACACCATCATCACCGACCGCCACACCTATACCGCCCCCTTCGTCAACGCGGAGGAGACCGAGTACCTGGTCATCGAGGACCAGTACACCAATGGACGGCCTCCTCTGGAGCAGGGCGGCGTGCTGTACGCCGACCGGGAGACGGTGGACAAGGTGGAGAAGATGAAGGTGTGCACCTGCCTGAACCCCCTGCATACCGCCATGTCCATCTATGGCTGCCTGCTGGACTACACCCTCATCTCCGCCGAGATGAAGGACGAGGATCTGTGCGGCCTCATCACCAAGATGGGCTACATCGAGGCCATGCCCGTGGTGGTGGATCCCGGTGTGCTCAAGCCCGCCGACTTTATCGGCGCGGTGCTGAACAAGCGTCTGCCCAACCCCTTCATGCCGGACGCCCCCCAGCGCATCGCCACCGACACCTCCCAGAAGCTGTCCATCCGCTTCGGTGAGACCATCAAGGCCTATCAGGCCAAGGGCCTGAACATGGACGAGCTGGTCCTCATCCCCCTGGTTCTGGCCGGCTACGCCCGCTACCTCAAGGGCGTGAATGACGCCGGGAAGCCCTTCGAGCCCTCCCCCGACCCCCTGCTGGAGGAGCTTCAGGCCATCGTAGCCCCCCTGGAGATCCGGGAGGGCGCCCAGGACATGAGCTGCCTGAAGCAGCTCTACACCCGGAAGGATGTATTCGGCCTGGACTTGTACGAGGCCGGGCTGGGCGAGAAGATCGAGGCCATGGCCGCCGAGTTGTTCGCCGGCCCCGGTGCGGTGCGCAAGACCCTGCACAAGTATGTCTCCGCCCGCTGAATCCAGCCTTATCCAAAAAACATCCCCCTGTGCCTGCACGGCACAGGGGGTTCTCTTTTGTTCTGACCGGTTGGAGGAGGTAGAGGCACTTACTGGATGGAAAGGGTGTCCCCCTCCAGGGTGACGGTGCGGCCCAGCATCTCAAACAGCTGTGCGGGAGCCCAAGTCGTGCCGGGCGCCTCGATGCGGGGGGCGGCACCGTACTTCATGGGAGAGGTCATACCCGCCGCGCCCTCGATCTTGGTGACACCAGTAATCTGCTCCTGTCCAATGGTGAGGTTGACCCGGAAGGTCTCGCTCTCCACCGTGACCAGGGCGGGGGCCCCGTCCTTGCCGGGGGTGTAGGTCACCTCATAGCCCAGCGCCTGGGCGGCCGCGGCCACGGGCACCATGGCGGCCCCGTTCTCATAGCTGCCCTTCATCGGGAGCACCATATCTCCCTCCAGAACAATGCTCAGGGCAGTCCCGTCCGCCAGCTCGGCGGCCTCATCAGGCTGCTCCGGCTGGGTCTGCTCACCGGACTGATCCTCCACCGGAGGCAGAAGCATCAGACAGTGGGGCGCCGCCTGACCGGGGTAGCTCTCCATCACGGCGTCGTACCAGGCCATCACCCGGCCGCCTGCCTTCAGCTGGGAGAGGTCAACGGCCTCTCCTGTGGCGTAGTCCACACACTGGGTCTCCTCTCCCACATGGAGCAGCAATCCGCCGTTGTCCGTGGTGATCGTCAGGCGGCCATCCTGCTCCGTCACCGCCTCTACCTCGTGGTACATGGGGCAGCCCATATCCTGGGGCATATTCCGGACCACCGCATAGGCGGCGGACTGGGGCGGCAGGGAGCGGGTAGAGACCGGGCTGTGGAACACATAGACAGCTTCGCCAGCCTCCAGGTCGGAGGGATCGGAGGCGGCGCGCTTCCCGGCATCCACCCACACAGTATCCGCGGAGAGGTTCATCACATAGTCACCATACCGCTCAGAGGACAGGGCCAGGCGGGAGACCGTCCCCGCCTCATCCCGGACTACCTCCGTTACAGTGCCGTAGTACAGCACGCTGTCCGGGAGGGTCTCCTCCTGGGTCAGGGACGTATCAGTCTGGGGCGCGGCGGGCTCCGCAGCCAGGGCGGGGACGGACAGAGCGCACAGCAGCGCGCCGCTGAGCATCAGAGCAGACAGGGTTCGTTTCATCATACAACACTCCTTCAAGCAGGCGGTCAGCCTTTTGTTTGGATGGGATCCTGTAGAGATAGACGGCGGCCGCGTAAAAAAGTTCCCTCCCACCGCAATTTTTTCTGCGGGGGGGCCCCGCATTCTCCAACATCTTGCCGCATCCTGTCATTTTGTTGTTCTCTCTTTCTCAGATTCTGCCCCTCGCACCCTGCCGAACTGGAAGAAAAACGGCTGTCTATTTCGTCATATTTTCTACGTATATCGACACTTTCACCTTTGTTCTGTATAGTTTTCCCTGATTTCTCTGCGGTATCCCACCCATTTTTGTCATATACTGACGAACTGTTTTTCCAAATTTTTGCAATTCCATCCTTGCATATCCCGTCAGAATATGTTACATTTACCAAGTCGATCCACCCCGTCCCGATCGGCGCAATGATATGGATGTTCAGAAGGAGAGAGGTAAATGGAATGTGTCAAACGCTTGCTGGTCGCGGACGCGAGCCAGGAGTTTCGCTGTCATCTGGTGGAATCCTTTCAGAACGAACCGGACATGGAGGTCGTTGGAGAGACGGGAGACGGCCTTCAGCTGCTGGAACTGACCCAGAAGCTGCTCCCTGATGTGATCGTGATGGAGATGGTGCTGTCCGGACTGGACGGGCTGGAGGTGCTGGAGCGTCTGCGCGGCCTGTCTCTGGAACGCCATCCCAAGATCCTGGTGCTCTCCAGCTATGTCCGGGGAAGCATTGCCGACCTGGCCGCCGCCAACGGCGCCGACCACTACATGGTCAAGCCCTGCCGGTTCAGCACGATCTGTGCCCGCATCCGCCAGCTGACCACCTTCGAATCCCTGGAACAGGACAGGAACCACTCCCACAGTCTGGAGGCCATGGTAACCTCCATCATCCATGAGGTGGGCGTACCTGCCCACATCAAGGGCTATCAGTATCTGCGGGAGGCCATCCTCATCGCCGTGGATGACATCGACGTCATCAACGCGGTCACCAAGGTTCTCTACCCCGAGGTGGCCAAGCGCTTCGGCACTACGGCCTCCCGGGTGGAGCGGGCCATCCGCCACGCCATTGAGGTGGCCTGGGACCGCGGGGATCTGGAGACACTGCAAAAATACTTCGGCTACACCGTCTCCAACGTCAAGGGGAAGCCCACCAACAGCGAGTTCATCGCCATGATCGCCGACCGTCTTCAGCTCCAGCGGAAAGAGGGCTGACCCCGCCTGCCTCCCCATTCCCCTTTTACCCGATTTCGGATATGAACGGCCTCCCTTCGTCGGAATGACGGAGGGAGGTATCTTTTCGCAGGATCACGACTCGCAAAACTGAAATTGACGGTGTTACATCAGTGTCCCTAAAATGTTCCTTAATTTCATGGTCTAACACTTCTAAATAAATTCCAATTTATCTGTCGATTCACTGTACTATATTTTCTATCTTATTCAACGCCCAGTAAACTTGGAGAGTTGAAATCCATTTGTTCAACTGGAGAGAGGGAGCCGACTAGCCGCCCCTTGTCTTTTTTCTCCACTCCGGGTATAATGGTGGAAAGCCGGTCCACCGGCCCCATTTTTTGTCCCTAAGGAGTGGTTTCGATATGACCATTCAGTACACACCCAGAGGGGTCTGCTCCCGGTCCTTCACCATCCAGGTGGAGGACGGCCTGATCCAGTCCGTCCAGGTGGTGGGCGGATGCAGCGGCAACCTTCAAGGCATCTCCATGCTGCTGAAGGGGATGCCGGTGGAGGAGGCCATCCGGCGGATGGAGGGCATCCGCTGCGGCAGCAAGGCAACCTCCTGCCCCGACCAGCTGGCCCAGGCCCTGAAGCAGGCCCAGGGCTGAACCTGCCTCAAAAAACCGCTGTGCCTCCGGTTTCTCTCGAACCGGGGGCACAGCGGTTTTTACGTCCCTCTATTCCAGGGTCACGCACAGGCCGGTGGTGAGGGCCTGGAGCCCTTCTCCCAGCCGGTCCTGCAACAGCGCAAACGCGGCCTGGCCGGTGCAGTGCCCTGTGTAGATCCGCTCCACGCCCTCCGCCGTCAGGGCGTCGGCCACCGACAGCGCATACTCCGGGGTGCAGTTCATCCCACTGGCCGCCTTGGCGCTGAACAGATGCAGTCCGCCGAACACGGCGTACACCGGTCTGCCCAGCTGTTCCTTCACCCCGCGGACGATGTTGACGATCCCCCCGTGGGAGCAGGAGTTAAACAGCACCAGGCCCCGACTGCCCTCCAGCACCAGGGAGTGCTCATGGGAGAAGTCGTCCGGAACAAAGCCCCCCTCCTCCACCTGGCGCAGCAGGTTGGTCTCCCGGCTGGCAAAGGGGCCGCCGTGGACGGTCTCCGGTACCAGCCACACCCCGTCAAAGAGCTGAAACAGCCCCTCCGGCGTTTCAAACCGGTCCCGCTGGCCTTCCCACAGCTCCCGGCTGACCCCAATGAACCGGGGCTCCCCCATGGAGGTGGAGAAATAGGCCCCGCCGGCAGAGGGGCGGGCGTACACCTTCGCGCGGCCGTTGCAGGCAAAGAAGCGTCCCAGGCCGCCGGCGTGGTCATAGTGCCCGTGGGACAGCACCGCCGCGTCCACCCGCTCCAGGCCCACCCCCAGGGCGGCGGCATTGTCGGCAAACGCGCCCGAGGCGCCCGCATCCAGCAGGATCGCCTTCCCCCGGTGCTCCACATAAAAGGACAGCCCGTGCTCCGCAGCCAGACAGGAGCCCTCCGGCGCGGTGTTTTCGATCAAAACGACGATTTTCATGGTAGTTCCTCCTATTCGCCAACGGCGTTGACCTGAGTCAGGTCATGGATCCACCTCCCGGCGTACAGCCGCCCCGGCCGGGGCGGTCCGTCCGGCGCGGTGATAAAAATACCCGGGTGCTCCAGGGCGGGAGAACTCGGGCATGGGGATTCAGGACAGGGTGGGGAACAGCTGCTCCTTCGCGGCCCGCAGGCCGTCTGCCAGGGCCTCCACATCCTGCTGTGTAGTGTCGTAAGAAAAGCTGATGCGCAGCGCCCCATCCAGGTCGCACTTGGGCAGCTTGAGGGCGGCGTACACATGGCTGGGCTTCCCCTTGTGGCAGGCGGAGCCGGAGGAGAGGCAGATCCCCCGGTCGCTGAGGAAACGGACAATCACCTCGCTCTTATAGCCGGGGAGGGTCACCGCCAGAATGTGGGGGGCCGTCCCGCTCCCAATGGGCTTCAGCCCGGGGACCGCCTCTTGCAGCCGGGCCAGGGTCTCCGCCTTCAGCCCGGCCATGTGCCGGATGTCCCCCTCCCGGGAGGCCGTTCCCGCCCGCACCGCCGCGGCGAAGGCCGCGATCTGGGCGGTGGCCTCTGTGCCGGAGCGCAGGCCTCCCTCCTGGCCTCCCCCCCGGATCAGGGGGGGCAGCTTCAGCCCCCGGCGGACATACAGGGCCCCGATCCCCTTCGGCGCGTGGATCTTGTGCCCGCTCACAGTCAGCAGGTCCACCCCCAGCTCCGCCGGGGTGAAGGGGAGCTTCAGGAAGCCCTGCACCCCGTCGCAGTGGAGGAGGGCGGAGCTGCCCAGCCGCCGGACCAGCTGGGCGGCCTGGGCCACCGGCAGCACCGTGCCCAGCTCGTTGTTCACCAGTATCATGGACACCAGCACCGTGTCCGGCCGCAAAGCGGCCTCCAGCTCCTCCAGGGAGATATTCCCCTCCCGGTCGGGGCGGAGGTAGGTCACCTCATACCCCTGCCGCTCCAGCTCCCGGCAGGGCTCCAGCACCGCGGCGTGCTCAATGGCGGTGGTGATGATGTGGCGCCCACGGCGCTTTCCCAGCTCCACCGCCCCCCGGATGGCCCAGTTGTCCCCCTCGGAGCCGCAGGAGGTGAAGAACACCTCCTCCGGCCGGCAGCCCAGGCCGGCGGCCACATCTCCGCGCCAGCCGGCCACACGGTCTGCCGCCTCACGGCCCAGGGCATAGCGGGAGGAGGGGTTGCCCCACCCCTCTGTCATGGCCTCCACCGCCGCCTGGACCGCCTCCGGGCGGACCGGGGTGGTGGCCGCATTGTCAAAATAGTGGATCAATGCCGTTCACCTCTTTCAGTCCTGTCCATTCTATGCCCCGCCCCGGGGAAAGTCAAGCAGACAGGCCTCTCCGCCGTCACTCCCCGTCCGCCGCCAGCGGCTGGGGCAGGGAGTCGTCCTCCCGGACCCAGTCCTCCACATGGACCACGCTGTACTCCGTCTCCGTGTTCCGGATGACCACCCGCTCGATCCCGGCGTTGATGATCAGCCGGCGGCACATGGAACAGGAGGTGGCGTCGTGGAGCAGCTCGCCGGTCTTGGCCTCCCGTCCGGCCAGGTACAGGGTGGAGCCCAGGGTGTCCCGGCGGGCGGCGGAAATGATGGCGTTCATCTCCGCGTGGACCGAGCGGCACAGCTCATACCGCTCGCCGCTGGGGACCCGCATGGCCTCCCGGGTGCAGCAGCCCAGATCCATGCAGTTCTTCCGGCCCCGTGGGGCCCCGTTGTAGCCGGTGGAGACGATCTCGTCGTTCTTCACGATGATGGCCCCATAGCACCGGCGCAGGCAGGTGGAGCGCTCCAGCACGGTCTCCGCGATGTCCAGATAGTAATTTTCCTTGTCGATGCGTCTCATGGCGCGTCCCTCCCAGGCAGTAAGGTTTCTGCTGGCAGTATAGCGTATTTCTGCCCCTCTGGCAAGAAAAACCCGGCCCAAAACCGTCTTTCCCGGCCGCACAGACCCGGATCCGGCCCTGTCAGGGCACAATTTACATTTTGTTTACGATTGATTTCTTGACGTTCTCCGCCTTGCGCGCTATGATACTTTATAAATAAGAATCTGAAAAAACGGGGTGGGAGGTTTGCCCCGTTTTTCCCCCGCGCGAGGAGGCACCCACATGATTCGAAACGCGATCCAACGCTTTATGTATGGCCGGTACGGCAACGATCAGCTGAACGTCGGCCTGATGGTCCTGTATCTGGTCCTGTATCTGCTCTATTGGCTCACCAGCGCAGACCTGCTGTACTGGGTCTCCATGGTGGTGCTGTTCACCGCCCTGTTCCGCCTGTTGTCCCGCAGCCACGCCAAACGGCGGGCAGAAAACGCCAAGTTTTTACAGGCAGTCGGCCCCCTTCTGAAGTGGTACCGGCTGCGCCGCACCATTCGCCAGGACAAGGAGCACTGCTACTTCAAGTGCCCCAACTGCGGCCAGCAGCTCCGGGTCCCCCGGGGCAAGGGCAAGATCACCGTCACCTGCCGGGGCTGCGGCGCCTCCTTTGAGGAAAAGAGCTGATCCCCGCGCCCCATTTCGTCCCGCCGCCGGAGGCAGCCCCACACTTGGGTCTGCTTCCGGTTTTTTTGCTGTTTTTCCCGCAAAATACCGGGTTTGGCCCCAAAGCCTATTCCAGTTTTGGAAAAGCTATGGTATACTGTTTTAAGAGACTGTCCGGCCGCCGGCCGGATCCATTTTGAGAAATACAAGGAGAGAGACCCATGAATCCGATCTATGACGTTGTCATCTTGGGCTGTGGTGAGGCTGGGATTTTCGCCGCCTATGAGCTGGCCAGCCACCGCCCGGAGCTGAAGGTGCTGGCCCTGGACCAGGGGCGGGACATCTACCACCGCAGCTGCCCCATTGTGGCGGGCAAAGTGCGGGAGTGCATCCACTGCCCCGTGTGTGACACCATGTGCGGCTTCGGCGGGGCGGGCGCGTTCTCCGACGGAAAGTTCAACTTCACCACCCAGTTCGGCGGGTGGCTCACCGACTTTATGGAGCCCCGGCATGTGATGGAGCTCATTGACTATGTAGACTCCATCAACGTGGCTCACGGCGCCACTGAGCAGGTCTTTTCCACCGAGACCGCGGAGGCCAGAGCCCTGGCCCGCCGGGCCCTGGGCTATGACCTGCATCTGCTCCAGGCCCGGTGCAAGCACCTGGGCACCGAAAACAACCTGCGTATCCTTCAGAACATCTATGAGGGACTGAAGGACAAGCTGGAGTTCCGCTTCAACACCGCCGTGGAGCACATCGCCCGGGACGGTGAGGGCTTCCGCCTGACCCTGGAGAAGGGGGAAGAGGTCGCCTGCCGCCGGCTCATCGCCGCCCCCGGCCGCTCCGGCGCGGAGTGGTTCTCCAACCAGTGCAAGGACCTGGGTCTGGAGCTGCTGAACAACCAGGTGGACATCGGGGTGCGGGTGGAGCTGCCCGCCGCCGTCTTTGAGCACATCACCGACGTGGTGTACGAGTCCAAGCTGGTCTACCGCACCAAGCAGTACGGCGACCAGGTGCGCACCTTCTGCATGAACCCCTACGGCCATGTGGTGGCCGAAAACGTGGAGGGCATCAACACCGTCAACGGCCACTCCTATGCCGACCCCAGCCTCCGCAGTGAGAATACCAACTTCGCCCTGCTGGTGAGCAACCGCTTCACCCAGCCCTTCAACGAGCCCTACCGCTACGGCAAGCACATCGCCTCCCTGTCCAATATGCTGGCCGGCGGCGTGCTGGTCCAGCGCTTCGGCGACCTGGTGAAGGGGGTGCGCACCAACGAGCACCGGCTGGGCAAGTCCTTCACCCGGCCCACCCTCACCGCCGCCGTCCCGGGCGACCTGTCTCTGGCCCTGCCCAAGCGGCAGCTGGACGACATCATCGAGATGATCTATGTTCTGGATAAGATCGCCCCAGGCACCGCCAACCACGACACCCTGCTCTACGGCGCGGAGGTGAAGTTCTACTCCGCCCGCCTTCAGCTCACCCCGGAGCTGGAGACCGCCATCCCCAACTTCTTTGCCGCCGGCGACGGCGCGGGCGTCACCCGCGGCCTGGCCCAGGCTGGCGCCTCCGGCGTCCAGGCAGCCCGGGCCATCCTCAAGCGACTGGATTGACCTGCCGCTCCTCAGCCCAGGGCTGTGGGAGTCCGAGGGCCGGCGCACCCCGGTGCGGCGGCCCTCCTGCATCTTTTCGACCATTTTCTGCGTCCGGCCGTCCAGCGGAGGGGCACTGCCGCCGCCTCCCTCTCTCCTTCTATCGAAAGTGCCAAATCGAAAAACAGAAAGGGACCTGGCGGCGAAACACCGTGCTTCACAATGGTTATCCACATTATCCACAGAGTTTTCCACATATTATTATGTAAACTTATAAGCCAGAAAACCGGAACCTTTTCAGGCGTTTCTGCCTGTCAAGACTTTTCCACACCACAATATTGACAAATTTTTATTTTGCAGGAAACCGGGCAGTCTCCGTCGCCTGCCGCCGGTTTTCCACAGGAGGGAACACATATGGGGAGACAGGGAGACACCATCGCAGCCGTGGCCACCCCCGCCGGACCAGGAGCCATCGGCATCCTGAGGCTGTCCGGTCCTGGGGCGGCGGATATCGCCGCCGCCTGCTTCCGGCCCCTGGGTCGGAAGGGCCTTTTGGACCATCCCACCCGCACGCTGGTATATGGCAGCCTGCTGGACTGTGAGGGCCAAGTCATCGACCAGGTGCTGTGTACTTACAGCCGCGGTCCGGCCAGCTATACTGGGGAGGACACAGCGGAGCTCCACTGCCACGGCTCCCCCATGGTCCTCTCCCTGGGCCTTGAGGCCCTCTTTGCCCAGGGGGCCCGCCAGGCAGGCCCGGGGGAGTTCACCCAGCGGGCCTTTCTCAACGGGCGGCTGGACCTGGCCCAGGCGGAGGGTGTGGCCGACCTGCTGGACGCCCGGAGCCGGGAGGGGGCCCGCCACGCGGCGGGCCAGCTGTCCGGCGCACTGTCCCGGAAAATCGCGGCCATATACTCCGCCCTGGTGGATGTGATGGCCCACTTCCACGCGGTGCTGGACTATCCGGACGAGGACATCGACCCCTTCACCCAGGAGCAGCTCGCCCGGGACCTGGAAGCCCAGCGGCAGGACCTGGAGGCCCTGCTGTCCACCTATCAGCGGGGCCGCCGTTTGAGCCGGGGCGTGAAATGCGCCATCGTGGGGCGGCCCAATGCGGGCAAGTCCTCCCTGCTCAACACCCTGGCGGGCTACGACCGGGCCATCGTGACCGACATCCCCGGGACCACCCGGGACACGGTGGAGGAGACGGTGGAGCTGGGGGGCATCCCTCTGCGGCTCATCGACACGGCAGGTCTTCGGGACAGCAGCGATCCCATTGAGCAGCTGGGGGTGGAGCGCAGCCGCCGGGCCATGGAGGAGGCGGAGCTCATCCTGGTGGTGCTGGATCAGTCCCAGCCCGCCCGGGAGGAGGACGCCGCCCTGATCCGGGCGGCTGTCGAACGCGCCCCCACCATCGTGGTCCTGAACAAGCAGGACCTGCCCTGCCAGCTGGAGTGGACGGAACCGCTGGACCTGGCCGCCTCCGTCCCGATCTGCGCCAAAACCGGGGCGGGCCTGGACGGTCTGGCGGAGCTGGTGGCCCAGACCTTCCCCCGGGATCCCGGCTCCGGCTATGGGGAGCTGCTCACCAACCAGCGCCAGGCGGAGGCCGCCGGACGCGCGCTGGAGTCCGTCCGCCGGGCCGGAGAGGCCCTGGACCTGGGGGTCACCCCCGATGCCCTGCTCACCGACGTGGAGGAGGCCCTGTCCGCCCTGGGTGAGCTCACCGGCCAGTCGGTGCGGGACGACGTCACCGACCGGATCTTCCAGCGCTTCTGCGTGGGAAAATAGGGCGGCGCCCCTTGCGCGTCCACCGCGTCCGGCGTACAATAAAAGCCCGCCCCACAGGGCGGGGATCTGGAATTTTTGCCCCAAGGAGGGTTTTGGATGGATATTTGGAAGGAATTGAAGCAGGAGGGGGTGGACTCCGGCCTGCTGGAGGAGGTCCGGGCCTTCCGGGACGCCCACCCCGCCCCGCCGGAGGCCGCCGGGCGGGTGCCCCGTCCCCGCTTCCTCTACTATGGCAAGGAGGTCTGGGAGGGGGCGGCCGCCGCCCTGCTGTGCGGGGAGCATCTGCTCCTGGCCGGCCCCAAGGCCACGGGCAAAAACGTGCTGGCGGAGAATCTGGCCGCCGCCTTCGGCCGCCCCGCCTGGGACGTGTCCATGTACGTCAACGTGGACGCCGCCGCCCTCATCGGAGCGGACACCCTCCAGGATGGACAGGTTGCCTTCCGGGAGGGCCCTGTCTGCCAGTGCGCCCGGCTGGGGGGCTTCGGCGTACTGGACGAGGTAAATATGGCCAAAAATGAGGCCCTGGCCGTCCTCCACGCCACCCTGGACTTCCGCCGGGTCATCGACGTCCCCGGCTACCAGCGCATCCCCCTGGACCCCGCCGCCCGGTTCATCGGCACCATGAACTACGGCTATGCCGGCACCCGGGAACTGAACGAGGCCCTGGTCTCCCGCTTCGTGGTGCTGGATATGCCGGTCATCTCCCAGGAAAACCTGCAAAAGCTCCTCCGCCAGGGCTTTCCGGAGCTGAAAACCACCTGGGTGGAGCAGTTCTCCGCCCTGTTCCAGGATCTGCGGCAGAAGTGCGACAGCGGAGAGATCTCCACCAAGGCCCTGGATCTGCGGGGGCTCCTGTCCGCCCTCCACCTGATGGAGAAGGGGATCTCCTCCGGCCAGGCCCTGGAGCTGGGCATTATCAACAAGGCCTTTGACCCCTTTGAGCGCCAGCTGGTGGCCGACGCGGTGTGGAGCCGCATCCCCCGGGACGCGGACCGGGGCCGCCTGTTCGGAGTCTGAGATGGACCGGCAGGACATTGAGACCCGCCGTGCAGACAACCAGGTGTGGAACGGGGCGGAGGACTACGGCGTCCGCTCGGATTTCCACGCCTTCGACCCGGAGGGCGGGGCCGACCTGTATCTCAACACGGTCATCGGCCTGGTCCATCACTACTACGACTTCCGCCGCTTCAAGCCCCTATTCAACACCTTCCAGAGCCAGCTCGGCGGCGAGCTGTACACCGACCTGTTCTGGCTGGGACTGGAGGGGGCGGTCTACCACCGTGCCCGTGGGGACCGGCCGGTGCTGGATGCGCTGCGGCGGGAATACGCCGCCCGCACCGTGGCCCGGGGGCGGAACCAGGCTGTCCGGGAGAGCCTGGACAACCTCCGCTGTGCTTGGTTCCAGCGGGCCCTGGGGCAGCCCGGGCCGGAGGACGACTGGGAGCGGGGGGTGCTGGACGCCCTCACCTTTCCCCCGGGGCTGAATGAGGAGCAGCTGAAAGACCGGATGGAGGCCCTGCTCCACCGCTACTTCCGCCGCTCCCGGCGGAGCGTCACCGACCGCCAGTGGGCCGCCTGGGCCGGGCGGGATATGCTCTACGGGGACAAGAAGCGGGGCGGGCTGGTGCGCGGGAACGCCCTGCGCCGCCTGGGCCAGTCCGGCGGCGGCCCGGCGGAAGAGGGCGGCCGGAAGTTTTTCTGGCAGAAAAAGCACCTGTTCCACCTGGGCCAGGGGCGGACCCGGGAGCAGGTGCTGCGGGACTATGTGGAAAACTGCTTCGGTGTGTCCATGCTCCCGCCGGGGGAGCTGGCCGCCGCGGAGCAGGCCCTGTGCACCGGCAGCCACAAAAACTGCCGCCTCCACTTCACCCGGGGGGTGCTGCCCCAGGGGGAGGTGGATGGCGAGACCGCCTGGGAGCGCGCCGCCTTCCAGGCCCAGCGGGAGAAGAACCGGGCCTATTTCCAGGAAAACCTGGTGCGGAACCGGCTCATCATCGCCCAGCTGTCCCAGCGGCTGCAAAACACCATCCTGCTCCAGAGCGACGTCACCGACAGCCGCGCCCGGGCTGGCCGTCTCCAGCCCCGGCTGGCGTGGCGGGCCCCCGCCCTCCGGGACCAGAGGGTCTTTCTCCAGCGGCAGCAGAGCGAGCTGGGCGAGCTGTCCGTGGACATCCTGCTGGACGCCTCCGCCTCCCAGAACCAGCAGCAGGAGAAGCTGTCCACCCAGGCCTACCTCATCGCCGAGAGCCTCACCCGCTGTCAGATCCCGGTGCGGGTGACCTCCTTCTGCTCCGTCAGCGGCTGCACCGTCCTGCGGATCCTCCGGGACTACAACGAGTCGGGGAACAACGACGCCATCTTCGACTATGTCTCCGCCGGCTGGAACCGGGACGGCCTGGCCCTGCGGGCCATGGGCTGGCTGATGGACCGCAGCCCCTGTGACCACCGGCTGTTCATCCTGCTCTCCGACGCCAACCCCAACGACGACCAGAAGATCCCCGCCGCCGGACACTTTCCCAAGGATTACAGCGGGAAGGCCGGGGTGCAGGACACAGCGGATGAGGCCGCCCTCCTCCGCCGCCGGGGCATGGCTCCGGTGTGCGTCTTTACCGGGCGGGATGCCGATCTGGCCGCCGCCCACAAGATCTACGGGCGGGACCTGACCCGCATCCCCTCCATCGGCTGGTTCGCCGACACAGTGGGCAAGCTGATCCAGGGCCGCATCCAGAATATGGGCTGACCAGCCGGAGGGGCGCGTGTTCCCGCCTCATTTTCCCAAAACAGATAGACTGTGCCGCACCAGGGGCGGCACAGTCTATCTGTTTTGACAGCTTGTCAAAGAACGCCAGTTCTCAAACCACGAGGACTGGCGTTTTATCATTAAACGGGGCAAAAATCATGATATAGGAAGCAAAATTAGAAGCATTCCACTTCCAAATAGCAATCTTTTTGAGATTCATGGCAGCATATTTAAGCCTCACCCAAGCAGAAACCCGGGCCAG
>OJRO01000384.1_pt1 | contig 46394 bp, 69 predicted proteins | sample 1599221 | NCBI WGS metagenome assembly OJRO01 (sample SAMN03922449, study PRJEB24848) | human gut metagenome | isolation source: stool sample | host: Homo sapiens | place: Germany | collected 2009-11
GAGCACCTCCTTGCCAAGGAGGGGGTCGCGAGTTCGAATCTCGTTTTCCGCTCCACCTTTTAAGGCGACATAGCCAAGCGGTAAGGCAGAGGTCTGCAAAACCTTTATCCCCAGTTCGATTCTGGGTGTCGCCTCCATTTTTATTTCTTAAAAGGTGTTAATTAGTTATGTCTGCCGCGGTGGCGGAACTGGCAGACGCAAGGGACTTAAAATCCCTCGGGTAGTGATACCCGTACCGGTTCGATTCCGGTCCGCGGCACCAAATATACAGTAAGCATATTTGGTAAAATTTCAACCGTTGCGCAATTATCGCGAACGGTTATTTTATTTATTAAGAGGTTTACAACAAAACGTTTAGCGGAATTATCAGCGTTGCTTTCCAAATCTTTTTTGAAAGCGGCGAGAGTAGCAAAAATTTCTTCTTCCGTAAGTGTTTTAGAAAATTTCACAGAAGCTTCACAAAGACGAGCTTTAATTTTAGCAAGCTCGTCTTTTATTTTTTTCATACGAGCCAAAGAATATTCGTCAATTTCGCCATTCTCGATAAAGGTATATAAATTATCAAGTTTTTTCTCTGCTGCAGCTTTAGCCTGGATTAGAGCTTTTCTGCTTTCATCAGCTTCATTGGTCATGGCAGCGTAGCCTTCGCGCATCAGGGCAGCAATTTTTTTCATGGACGCTTCGGAAAAGATTTCTTCTTCCAGCGCTCTGATGGCGATTCTTTCCAGCTTCTCGGCGCGGATATATTTTTGTGGGCAGCGTTCGCCGGCAACGCGCTCTTTTTTCAGGCAGTAATAATAGCCGTAAGGTTCGCCGCTGCGTGGAGCAACTCTGTGGCCGCTCATCGCGCTGCCACAATAGCCGCAAATAACCTTGCCGGATAACAGATAAGGCTCAACAGCCTTATAAGAGGAAAAACGGCGCTGGTTGGTCTCTCGTTTGGCCTGTACGGCCGCGAAATCTTCTTTAGATATAATTGCCGGCAGCGCATTGTCAATCGCTATAAAGTCATCTGGGCGCGTCTTGGAATGGCTGTTGCGAGCCTGGCCATTTTTGGCGCGGGGAGTTTTGTTAAAGGTATAGCGGCCCATATATTTTTCGTTGCCCAGGATATCATACAGGCAGGTTTTATCAAACGGCTTGCCGTTACGCTTTTTGTAGCCTGCCAGCTCCAGCTCTCTGCAGATGCGGATATAGCTGTAGCCTGCCAGATAAAGCTTAAAAATAAGACGCACAGCCTCTGCTTCAATAGGTTCAATCTCGTAATGCTTATCAACGATCCTGAAGCCTAGCGGCGCAGTGCCGCCGTTAAATTGCGCTTTGTAGGCGTTCTCGTTCAGGCCTTTTTTTGTCTCTTTAGATAAGTTGCGGCTGTAATAAGCTGCCATGGATACCAGCACACCTTCCATCATCTGGCCTTCCGGCGATGCATCTATATGCTGCACTGCATATTCATAGCGTATACCCAGTTTTTCCAGCTTATCCTTGGTTGTATAGTAATTAAGCTCGTTTCTGGAATTACGGTCGATTTTGTGGAAAATGATGATATCAAACTTATCTTCCAGGGCATCGGCCAGCATCTGGTTATAAGCGTCACGCTTGGTCAGCTCGCGGCCGCTTTTGGCCTCGTCGACGTACTGGCCAATAACAAGATAGCCTTTACTTTGGCAATAGCTTTTGCAGGCACGTACCTGCGCATCAATAGATTCTTCGCGCTGCATATCGCTGGAAAAACGCGCGTAGATTACTGCTCTAAGCATAAAATCACTCCTTTTGTCGATTTTAGGTTACATAATCAAAAAACTTCTTGTTAGGAATAAATAACTTTTAAGTTGAAAAAAGCAACATAATGTGGTATGATACTATTGATTGGTGGAGCGCCATTCGATATCACGGTGCAACTGCTCAACGCACCAACAAGAACTTGCAAGAACTTGTTATATCCTGCGCTGCTCGGCAAAAGAGACGATTTGTTCGTCTCTTTTTGCTTTTTACATATAGTGATTTATATATTGCAAATGCTAACGAAAGTTAGTATAATAAATGTAGCGGTGTTCACAAATCCTTTCGATAACTTCTATTGAAAGGAGGTGATATCGAATGGATAAGAAAAATTCTGCTGCTGCGGAATCCTCCACCAATCAAGAGGAATTTACCATTGTTTTTGTAGCTTCCATTACTACCAAACAGGGTAAGCGCATTTATGCCAGTCAATTCGGCAAGAAAGCGTTTCCGATTAAAGTAAAGGCTTCTAAAGCTTAATAAGCTTTAAATATATTTTGTGGACATTGCTGAGAGGCTGTTGGCGTGAGCAACCAACAGCCTTTTTATTTACATCACTTCACTCCTTCTTCCTGTCGCACTCAAACAGTCCATACAAGCCGCCTGTAAAGCAGTTGATGATGCAATTGGAGATGGGCCAGTTTGTGTCCTTCAGGCGCAGCCACGTTATTGTGAGGAAAGCAAAGCCGAAAAAGCTGCCGGTTGCGTTCCAGCGGGTGTCGAAAAACATGGCGGCGAACATAAGCAGGTAAATGCCAGCTAAAATTTTTGCATATGTCTTGCGTTCCATAAGGTTGCTATTCACTCCTTCTTTATTATCCTAAACGCTGCTCTTCTTTTTCAGCGGAATTGTTCATTAAATCAAATTCCATATTCAGAACATAGTCAACACGATTTTTGCCGTCAGCCTTGCGCTGGCGGTACTTTTTATTTTTTAGGTTTATCGAGCTGCTTAATACTTTCGCTTGGCGTAGGCAATTTCTCTGGCATTGTACCGCCGAGTTCTTCAATAGTTTTGCGAACGGTACGACCGACTTCGTAATGCACTTTGTTGGCAGCTTCTTTGCTACTGATATTCTCACGGCGCAGTTTGTCTTCTGCCTGCGTGATGCGGAACAGGTTCGCACCGAGTTCCACACTGCCCATGTGGTCTAAAATCTCTTGATTAGGTTTAAGCTTCTTGCGACGTTTTATATCGCCAGCGGTTTCACCGCCATAAAGTCCCATGTAACCGCTATTTTGAAATTTGGCGAAGTCAAGGTTCGTTTTTACGCCTGCGGCAAAGGCTGCATCAGCGAGAGCAACGTTATGCTGTTTGATATTATTTCGTGCTTCAATGCGAGCGTCTATTTCTTTGTTGAAAGCTTCTGCTGCTTCAAGGTCGTGGATATGGTCCGCGCCGAGCTGCGCGAGCCACTGCTTGAATGGTTCGGCTTTAGGTGAGGGGATAGATTGGATAATACGCAGAATACCTTCTGTATTTGCGGTGTCAGTGAGGCGCATTTTCCCATCTTCTGCAAGCAATTTCAACCTGTGACAATTTGTCACGGTTTCATTACCTTCTGCTTTCAGTCTTTGCTTTAGTTTGCGCCAATAAGCTGATTTATCTGCACTGTCGGTCAATGCACCGACAACATCGACAACAGAAAAGAACCATTCTCCGGCTTCATCGTTCCAAATGGAGCGAATCTGTGCACTCTGAAATAATTTTACATCTTTCATGTCTTCATTCCTCGCTTTCAAAATCTATTATCCTAAACTCTCCACGTCTTCTTCCGCCTTGCGCTGGAGTTTAGCCAGCTTAACATCAATAATATCGTCAATTTCTTCCCTGCCGTCAGCATCCAGCTGGCGGTATTTTTTTATGTGTGTTTCTTCCTGCTGGGTGAGGGAGAGAGAGGAGGAAGGTGCATTTACTGTTACTAGCTGATTACTGTCGAGCATTGGCAATAAAGTATCGATTGTAACGCCAGTAACTTCAGCTATTTTGTTTAAAGTTTCTATTGTTGGCGCGAATGCTTTACCTGTTGTGGGATTAATCCCTTTTTCTAGAATGGAAATATATGCTCGACTTAAATTGCATTTTTCGCCAAAAGCTTGCATTGATAAACCCTGACTTTTTCTATATTGTTTTACGTATTCTCCGATAGTCATGATGGAAGCCTCCTTATAATGTCAACTAGATTATACATTAAGCAAAGAAAAATGTCAAATACAGTTGACATTAAGAAATAAATCTAGTATACTAGACACAACGGAGATAGAAAGGAGGAAAAAGAATGCTTTATAATATTCGTAAGATTAGACAAGAAAACTGTATGACACAGGATGAATTGGCTAAAAAAGCTAATATTTCGCGTGCTACTATCATTAAATTGGAAAGTGGCGAAGAGATGGAGGTAAAAATTAGCACTTTAGAAGCTCTTGCTAATGCTCTTAATTGTTCCGTATCTGCTTTTTTAATGCAATAAACGTCTAGTATACTAGATAAAACCGCCGGCGCGGCGCTGGCGGTAGGGAGGTAATGAAATGAAACTTACACTTACCCTTGATGAAGTTTCGGCCTGCGCTATGGCTTTGTTATCCAAAGCGCAGGAAGCCGAAGAGGAAGCACTGGGATGCGAAAAGCTGCGCTGTACTTCTGCCGCTGAGTTTTGGCAAAAGAGAGCCAACCTTTACAGAAAGACTTTTGAGGCGGTAAAGGCTCAGCGCGCCAGCTGGTGGGAGGAAACGCAAAGGCAATAATGAGCATACAGTTTACGCCGGATGCACCGGCAACGCGCCGCGCGTTTAATCGCTTGGCGCGGGAAAAGATGAAATTGCGCCTGCTGGCGGACATCCGCATGGACCTCATGGTCTGCGAGTTGGAAGGCTATAGTAAGCTGGAGTATCTGGATGAGCTGCTGGCGCTGGTGCAGGAGCTGAGGAAGGGAGGGTGAGAGAGATGGAGATTACGAAAAATTTGCAAACCATTGAAAGAAGCTTAAAGGCAATCAAAGAAGCCGAATTTAGAATCAACAAACTTTGGGGAAAAACATCTTCAGGTAAACTTGATAACTCGCTATACATAATTGAAAGTTCGAAAATCCGGGAAGAAATAAAAAAAGCCTTGGCTGCTGTTGATGCAATCAAGGCCGAAGAATTTAAATTTTTAAATGAAAATATTTTACCGCTACTTTGCGAGCAGATAGCTGCTGAGGTAGCAAAGATGGAAGAATGGAGGTAAGGGACGTGAGAGTTATCATTGAAGGCACAGCAAAAGAAATAGCCGAACTCCTGCCTAATTTAACGCAAGCAGAAGTTCAGCTGAAAACTGAGAATATAAACAGCAACGATCAAGAAATGCAAATGCTTCAAAATTTAGTGAAAGCTATGGTTGAATATGCTGCTTCTCATTCAGAAGAGCAGCAACCTGCTGAGAAATAATTTTATTGTTTTCAGCGATGGCCTTACTAGCCAATGTAGCTGCCAATAAGGTGCATACCGGTAAAACAGCTAAAGCTTTATCTGGAATTGCACTTTTAACCTTTGTGTAGTAATCGGTTAGTTTGTTTGTAAATTCCGGCTTATTGGTTTCTTGCGTGAGGAATTTCATCAATTCTTCGTTAGACATACCTAGTTGACACATATTATTACCTCCTTCCTGTAGCTTAATTATAGCATGGAATAGGAGATGTGAGGAAAGAATGGAGGTGGGATGATGCTGGTAAATTTGAAACTTCATAACTCTGAAAGAGCAGATGAAATTTTGAGTGCCATTGCTGCAAAAAAACGTGAAATCGACGATTTGTGTTTTGAATTGCGTAAGTGCATGGCGGTGGAAGCAGAATTAAAAAAAGGCAGCCACGACAATGACTGCCCTGAAAATCAATGAGACTGCTTCAAGTAATCAATGATTTCGTGCTTGAAGTTATCCATAAGGTAGAAAGTTTCTCTTGCAAGAGTATGAATATCATCTTTGGTTGCTGATGTGCGGTCAGCTTCTTCATACATAGTGCGGATGGTTTCGGAATACTCTATCAAAGAGTTTGTAAGCTTTTTATCAAGGTCATTCACAGTCATATTATTTCACCTCCTTCCTGTAGCTTAATTATAGCATGGAATAGGAGATGCGAGGAAAGAAGGGAGGGTGATTGCATGGATGAAGTTGCTTTCAAACGTCTGGCAGAATACCTGCTCCGGTACGGAGTTGAAAAAGGGACCATTAAATTGTCGGACGATAAAGAAGAGAAACAAGAAAAGACAGCGTGAAAGGGTGATGAACATGAAAAAGTTGTTATTTGTCCTTCTGGCAGCCTGCTGCATTTATGCGGCGTGGGATTATAGCCGTCCGGTTGAAAAATACGTAGTAAAAACTGTTGCTGGCGAAGGCGATACCCTTTGGAACATTGTTGGCGATGTCATGAGCCAAGAGGGTGACCGCAGGGACATTCACGAGGTTATCTTTTATACACGCCAGATCAGCAACATCAAAGGCACGTTGCAGCCTGGTGACATAGTATTGATTCCCATCGAGGTTCGCAAATAATGACTGCGCTTTCTACGTTCCATAAAAAGAAAAAGAGCATTGATATTGGCGTATCAATGCTCTAAGAAGTGAAAATATAAGAAAAAGAATTAAATTGTTCACACAAAAGTGAAAATAAAAGTAAAAAGTGAAATCACATATATTATAACAAACATAAGGAGTGAAATCAATGCAGATTGAGTTTAAGCTGGAAAGAAGAATCGGAGCTCTCAGCGAGAACCCTTCCGGCTACACCAAGGAGTTGAACTTGGTGGTCTGGGATGGTAAATACACAAAATATGACCTGCGCACCTGGAACCCCAACGGCAAGCCTGGCAAGGGCATTACGCTGACCAAAGAGGAGCTGAAGAAGCTGCACAAGCTCATCGGCGAGGAACTCAGCCAAATGGGTGGATACAATGAGTAGTATCACCCGTAAAAATAAGCGTCGTGCAGCATTTAAATGTGCAAAGCAGGGCATTGCCCCGGCGCAGGCGATTGCGGTATCGGCAGCGCGCGAAATCAAAGCTACAAAAGCAGCAACAGCTGAGACAATGGAGGTCTTGCTGCAGGCCATAGCGCTCGTTGCGGCGCATGATTACGGCAAGCTCAACGCTAAGGATACCCGCCTGGATGTGTTGGCCAAACAATTATACCAACGCAGCATTCAGGTTAAGAAGCGCCAGCTGAATGAAGAGGAAAATAAAACCTGCCAGCGCTTTGCCGGTGCAGTTATGAAAATTTGGGAGGAAGAGGAAGGGAAAAGTTATGCAAAAGATTGATTATTATGCTGTAGCACGTAGCATGTATGGCTTGCTGCGCAATAAACACATCAGCTACAGAGGACATCTGCTTGTAGAAGCTCGCAGAAAAGCGCGCCATCAGGTATCTAATTTTGTTCTGCATCGCAAAGCACGTAAATTGAAAGACATGGAGGGTTAGCAATGGTATTAACTGAAGGACAGAAACAGGCAATTAAAAAGCTGGATAAAGAAATGGAAGCAGCCAAGGATCCATGCTCTAAGTATATTGCTGAGCAGCTGCTGCAGCTGGCAACTTCTTGCCCGGAGGTTTCAGAAAAAATCCTCGAGCAAAAGAAAACCTTGGCCGGTGCGCTGGATGCCATCAAGGCAGAGGCCAAGAAGCACGCTGTTGGTGGCTGCGGCTGCGTGGATGAGGCGCAGGCGGCTGAGATTGCCTGTAAATATTACAACATCAAGGCCACAAAGCCCGCAGCAGGGGCAACGGCCGCAAACCAAGCGCTTGGCAAAACTCCCGAAACGCAGGCAAAGACTGGCGCCGGCGATGATACCGTAAGCGTCAATCTCGATGATTTCTTCTAGAGGTGACAAAAAATGAATCATAAAGAAATTGAGCAGGCTGTAAAAGGCTGTTTTGTCAGCAGCAAAAAGCGTCTGCTGGCAGACAAAGACTTTCTGCATTTTCTCCATTATTTCCCGGCTGGCGTTAGCGACGAAGTGAAGCGCTATTTTAATCAGGCAGTCACGGGAAAAGAGAATTTTTTCATGGTGCCTGACCGTGAGGACAAGCAAAAGGCTATCTGCAGCCGCTGTGGCAAGAACATTATACTGCCCTCTGACCTCCGGCATAAAGACAGGGCGGTTTGCCCAAGCTGTGCAGCGCAGGGCGAGGTTGTACACGGCTGGCGCAGACAGTTTACTAACGTACAGTATTATTTTACCTATTACGAGCGCGCCTTATACGATAAAGAGGCAATCATTGCTCGGAGTTTTGCCGTGTACCGCTGCGTAGACGCAAAAGCGGGGACGATTGCAGAGGACATTGTACCGCACGAATATTACTTGATGCGTAAAAGCGGCATCGAGCATTGGAGTCACGAGAGTGATTGTTTTGAACGTGACTGGTGGGGCAAGCGAAGGACCTTATACAACAAGGACAGTGTTATGAGAAATTCCGGATACGTCGTGCAGAACGGCCAGGAGCGGCTTGCGCTGTTGCTGGCGGATAGCTGGCTTAAATATAGCCAGCTTGACGCGTACATAAGGCTGACAAATGGCGGCGGTGACGCGCTCGGATATATAGATTTTTATCATAAGCACCCGCAGCTCGAATATCTTATGAAAATGGGCCTGTGGAACATTATCGATGAGGGCCTGCGCGAACAAAGCTTTAGCAATTTGTTTAACTGGCGCGGCCAGACTCCGCAAAAGCTGCTTGGCGTACAGGTTAACAAAAACGATATACTGGCGTTATCGGCGCTGGCGACGGACATAAATACGCTCAAGCTGAGCCTGTATCTCAAGAAAAACACAAGGCTCAGCCTTGCGGAACTCGCGTGCAAACGCAAGGAGCTGGAAAGATTAAGCAACTATGATACCTGCGCACACTTTGAGTGCCTGAAAAAAGCAGGCATCAGCGTGGAGTCGGCCCTGAATTACATAAAAAAGCAGAACCAGGAGACGTCTCGCGGCTTGCACTACGTCCTGATAGATTGGTCGGATTATGTACGCGATTGTCAAAAGCTAGAGCTAGACATGACCGATACGGCCGTGGCCAAACCTCGTGACCTGCAGCGTGCGCACCACAATGTCGTTGCACAGCTTAAAATCAAAGCGGATGAGCGGCTCAACAAGCAGATTGCTAAGCTGCGAAAAAAACGTGAGCGTTATAATTTTTCCGACGGCGGATTGATGGCTAAGGTGGCTGCCAGCGCGGAGGAGCTTATAGCTGAGGGCGACGCTCTCCATCATTGTGTTGGCACGTATGCAGACAGGCATGCAAAAGGACAATGTACCATTGTCCTGATACGCAAGCAGTCTGAGCCAGACAAGCCGTATTACACAATGGAGCTGAGCCCCAGAGGCGTGATTGTGCAGGTGCGCGGAGACCATAACTGCGGCATGACAAAAGATGTTGAGGCCTTTGTCGAAGCCTATAAAGAGTATTTAAGAAAACTTACCAAGAAGAGAGGAGCGAAAGTAGCATGAATGATATGCAGGTGACTCGCACGCCGGAGATGGTGGCGGCGGAAATAAATCTAATTAAAGACCAGACGCGTAAGCTGGTCCTGAGCAACAGCATCGCCATTGGCAAAAAGCTTAAGGAGGCTAAGGAGATGCTGGAACCGGGACAATTTGGCGAATGGCTTGCTGAAGCTGTAGATTTCAGCCAAAGTACAGCCAACAATCTTATGCGCGTGTATGAGGAGTACGGCGCTGATCAGGGTGTATTGTTTGGCAGCGCGGCGAAAAGCGACGTGGTAGAAAAGCTGACCTACACGCAGGCAGTATTGCTTTTAGGCGTGTCGGCAGAACAGCGTGAGGATTTTATCAAGGAAGCGCATGTTGAGGATATCAGCACACGCGAGCTGCAGGCGGAAATCAAAAAGCTGAAGATGGCCAAAGAAGCTGCCGAAGCCAAAGCGGAAGCTGACCATAAGCTGACCAGAAAGACTGAAGAGAAGCTGGCCAAGGTCAGCAGGAAGGCCGAAGAGCTCAGCATGCAGCTGGCTGGTGCCGCCGAAAGCAAGAAGATTGCTGAAGCAATAAGTACTCAGCGCGATGTTCTGGAGGCGGAAGCCAAGGAGCTTCGTAAAAACCTCTATGATAAAGAGCAGGAAACCTCCGTTTTAGAAGAGCGCATCAAAGAGCTGGAAGAACAGCTTAAGCAGCCGGTGACAGTTGCCACAAAGACAGAGATTGTGGAAAAGGTCCCGGAGGCTGTGACGCAGGAGCTGGAAGAGCTTCGCAGCAAGCTGGCGGAAGTTCAAAGTGATGCAGGTGCTCAGAAAGAGGCGCTGGAGCTTAAGGTGGAAATTTGGGCGGTGCTCAATGGCATCAATAAGCTGCTGGAGCATCTGGATAAGGTCCAGGATGGCAAGCGTGGCGCTGGTGTATGCAAAGCGCTGGCTAGTGCGTTGGCACAGAGCCAAAACCAGATTTCCAAGCGCTTGGAAAAGTTTGAGCAGGAGGGCTAAAAATGGAGATTATGCTCATTGATTTTGCAATCTGCTTAATCATTACAATCGCCGTAATGTGCATTGCGATGTGCTATGTTCATATTAAGCTCGAGAGGGATAAAGAATGAGGCGTCAATGTCACGTATGTGGGCAGAGGAATGGCAGCTGCAATAAGTATATATTGAAGAATGGGCAAGAAGTAACGATTTGCCCGAGCTGCCTTGCGTTTAGCAATGATGAAACTGCTAAGATAGCGCGTCAGGCGCATAAAGAAGGCTTATTGGTGAAAGGAGAATGACCATGAATAATAAGGAAGCATCAATCAATGAGGTAGACGAATTAGTCAATCGTGCACAGTTGGCTATCAATGACTGGCAGTGCAGCGGCGATGGCGATTATGTACATAAGGCCTACGCGAACCTGCAGCAAGCCGCAATCCGCTTAACACTTTCATATCAAGCTGCTAAATCCAAAAAGAGCGAACTGCAGTACAGCGTAATTGGCGATACACTTGCTGCTGACTATGAAAATCTTGATTTGTATGACACTCCGGAGGAAGCACTGAATGAAGTCAAAGACTTTTTGAAAGCGGGAGACATCGTAACCGTTTTGGAAATGGCGGAATCTGACTGGCAACCATATATTGACACAGACCGCTTGCTTGAAACATTTCAGGATCAAGCATACGATGAAGGCGGTGAAGGTAGCGAGCCGTGGAACGATTTTATCACCAGCGAAGCCATGACGGCCGCCGTCGATGAACTCGATAACGCGCTTAACACTGTGCTGAAACGCTGGCTTGATAAATATCAGGCCGAAGCTGGCTGGTATCAAGAGACAGGCAAAAAATGCTGTTATGGCTTTGACGGCACCGACTTTATCCGTCTTTAACATAATAATCGCCGAACTGTATACTGTATAGCGAAGGCGAAATCAAAATGAGAAAAGCAATATTGGCTAAGGTGCGTGACTGACGAGGTGATAAGCAATGACAGTAGAAGAATTTTATAAGTGGGCAGTCAAAAATGACTGTGAAGACAAGAAAGTTGTAATTTATGCTCACGATAAAAGTGGTAGTAAGGTAAGAATTTATCTGGATGAACCCGACTTAAAAAAGCTCAATGTAAGCGTAGTTATTAATCACAGATGGGAGTAAACAAGTAACAGGTAATAAAGCAAATATCTCCGCCGCAGAGCGCAGGCCGTAGAGCTGCTGCCTCACTCATATTTAACTAGCGGATTATATACAAGCATTGCAAATGGCGCAGACAAAAAGAAGAAGTATATCGCACGTATGCGGCCTGCGCTCTGCGGCGGAAAAAAGGAAGGACGTATAAGCAAGTGGATAACGTAGATGACTTTACCATTAATCTTGTTATAACTGTCATAGTTCTGTTTATTGGCTTGGCGCTGGTGGGCGGCGAAAATGATTAAAGCAGCTAAGGCTTTTGGTGGGGCGAAAGCATATGACATATCAATAACATGCCCATGCAGAGAATGTGACGTGCGTTCCCCGGGTTGTGGCAGAATATGCAGCGATTACAAAAAGTATAAATTTGTCCTGGCCATACTGAATGGGAAGCGCCAGGCGAAGGCAAAAGCAGCGGCTGAATGTCGCGCGATGCGCAATGAGCGCATCAGAGAATGGAAGCATAATAAATGTTGGCCAAAAGGCTAGCGTAAATAATAGATGATAAAGAATATATGAAGGGAATACTGCGGGGCTGTTCTGCCTCGCAGGTTTCTTCATTATATAATAAAAGTTTTTTGAAGGTCCGCAGAGGCCTTTGAGGCTTGTATGTAAGTAATAACAAAGCGACCATAAAAATATCAGGGGGATAAATCAATGGCAATGAGAATGGGCATAAGAGAAAAAACATATTACTGCCAGGGAACCAGTGAAAGCAAAAAGCCTGATTACATTGAAATTGATATGTTTCCCTTCTATGAGCTTAAATACAAACCTCAACGCAGTGGAAAGAAGAATGTTACTAGTCCTAAGCAGAAAAAGCTGAACAACAAGAATTCTCGCAGATATTTCCGCTTACTGGCTAAGAGTAATTTTGGTCAGAATGACTATCATCTGACATTAAGCTACACAGAAGACAATCTGCCTTTATCCGTGCCTGAAGCTGAAAAAGAAGTGCAGAAATTTATCCGCAGATTAAAGAGAGTCTATAAAAAAGCAGATAAGCTGCTCAAGTATATCTACATCACGGAAGAGGGCGCAAAAAAAGCGCGCCTGCATCATCACCTGCTTGTCAACGCTGAAGCTGGCGTGGATCGTAACGCAATTGAAAAGGCATGGGGCAAGGGCTATGCGAACAGCGTGCGCATCCAGCTGGAACATGGCGGCATTGATGGCTTAGTCACTTATCTTAGCAAAGATCCTAAAGGCCGCAAGACCTATATCTCTTCGCGCAACCTGATTAAGCCGCAGGAGTCCGTGAGCGACACTAAGACGAGTCGCAAACAATTCAAACAGCTGACCTTGTGGCCGGAAGATTGTGAGGACATGCAAAAACACTTTGAGCAAAAGCATCCTGCTTATAAGCTCGTCAACGTGGAGAAATATTATAACGAAATTACCTGCGAATGGTATATTCGCGCGAAAATGGAGCTGCGCGAAGAGTATAAGCGCAAGCCGCAAAGCAAAGGGAAAAGTGTATCCAAAAACAGGAAGGGAGCAAAGCGACGGAATGAATAAATTGAATTTAATATTGACTATACCGCCATCGGTGAACCATTGCTATAAAAACTTCAACGTGATGGGACGCCGGAACCGTGTGCTTACGCCATTGGCAAGAGCCTGGAAGGAAGAGGCGTATTATATTGCTAATGCTTTGGCACATCGGGAAGGCTGGCGCGTGCCTGAACCGGAAGAAAAGATTGTGCTGGAGGTATTCGCCTTCTGGCCAGACGGCAGGCGGCGCGATATGAACAATACGCATAAGCTGCTTTGTGATGCCTTGGAGGGCGCATTATATCTTGATGACAAGATGGTGTTTGTGCGTGATATGGATTTTTCTGTTGACAGGAAGAGACCAAGGCTAGAGGTATGCGTATACGCTAAAGACGATTAAAACGCAAAAATTAACCTCTAAGAATATAAAACCCTAGGAAAATACCCATAATAAAATTTTAAATTTGCATACAGATTAAGAGGCGAAAACATGAACAAGGACAATGATATCGATTTGATAATCGACAAATTAAAATCCGTCAAGTTAGCGCGGGAGCGCATGCATGAGCGCAGCAGACTGCTCGCAGAGCTTAAGCGTGATTACGCTGTCGTATCCTTGTGCTGCGAGCCAAGGGATGCTGCAGCGCGTAAGTACAAACACAATCCGGTCGAGGCGAGCGTGGCGGAAATCGAAAAGCTGGAGACGGAACTGCTGAAGTCAACCAAGGCGTTTGCTGATAAATGGACGGCTGGCGTGCAGATGATAAACAGCGTTGCCGTCCTGAGAAACGATGGTTACGTAGACGTGAGCAAAAGCGAGCAGTGCCAGCGCGTGCTTGAGCGCCGTTACATGCTCGGCCAGAAGTGGGAAACGATTGCAAGCGAAATGAATTACAGCTGGTGTCAGGTCATGCGCTTACACAGGCGCGCTTTAAAAGCACTTAAAGATAATATAAATTTTAAATATTCTGACAATTAAGCCAATGTCGTCAGACAGCCCCCCGGGGGTTTAAATTTTGGCCCCAAAACACTGGACCGAAGCGGGCAGCATCGCGTAACGCACCGGGCGCGCATAACCCCCCCTCCCTAAAAACTCAATTTCGGCCGGCGTCAAAAATCGCGAAACCCAGGCACAGCAGGCTTTGCGGGTAAAAAGAAAGCGCGCTTTTTAGCGTTTTCGGCAAAAGTTGTCAATAGCAGCATTTTTTTATGCGTACTTATGGAAGAAAACAGATTGTTTGCGATGATTTATCTCTGCGAAATTTCGAAAGCCGAAAAGACGATATAGAATGACACACCAAACGTGTGATATAGTTATGCTAACAACAAAAGGATAACAGTCAACGCTCTTAAACGTTGGCTGTTTTTTATTTGGCAATGGAGGTGCCGATATGCAGCCATGGGCAGAGAAGTTTTACAAATCAAAAGCATGGCTCAAATGTCGCAAAGCCTATATAGATAGCGTGTGTGGCATTTGCGAACGATGTGGCAAACCAGGCAAGATTGTGCATCACAAGACATATCTTAACGAAAAAAATATTAACGATCCGTCCGTATCACTCAACTTTACCAACTTAGAATATCTTTGCCAGGACTGCCATAACACTGAACACATGGAACGAGAGGATGCCTTGGTACGTGGTGGCCTGGAATTTGACGAAAAGGGAAATCTTATAAGAGCTCCGGGAAAGAAAGAAAGGATTTAGAGGTGATGGAAATGGCTGCAGCTAAGAAGAAACAAGGCGGTGCGGCCGCATTGCAAAAAGAGCCGGCGATAACGTCGCGCATCCGCAAGGAGATAACGAGGCTTAACAAAATTTTTAGCGCAAAATCCGACGAGGAGAAGCAATTTCTCGACAGCCTTATAAAGAGAGCTGCTTTTATGCGTTGCCAGCTTGATGACATGGAGAAGGATTTAAATAAAAATGGCTTTACCGAAATGTTCACTCAAAGCGCAAATGCTCCTCCGTATAGTCGCGAGAGACCTATAGCCAGGATGTATAATTCGCTCAACAAGAATTATCAAACGCTCATGAAGCAGATGGCCGACTTTGTTGACCGGAGCGAAAAGCCCGCCGAAGATGATGGTTTTGATGCGTTTTTGAGGTCGTAATGAATCCGGTAACGGAATATTGGCAGCGAATATCATCCGGGAAGGTCACAGTCTGTAAAAAAGTGCGTCGCGTATATCAGAAGCTGCAGGAGGACATTGAAAATCCTAATGGAGAATGGTATTACGATGAGCGCAAGGCAGGCAGAGTAATTGAGTTTTTGGAGCGTTTTTGCAAACAGTCAAAAGGCGCTGCCGGCGGACAATTCTTGCGGCTAGAGCTATGGCAGAAAGCGTTCATCGCGGCGACCTATGGTTTCGTCAGCAGAAAAACTGGCCTGCGCAAATATCGCGAGGCAATGTTGATTGTAGCTCGCAAAAACGGAAAATCCACCATTGGCAGCGGCCTTGGAAATTACATGCTTTTTGGCGATGGGGAGCGAGGACCTGAAGTTGTGAGTGCAGCTACAAAAAAAGACCAGGCAAAAATCGTTTGGGCTGAAGCTAAGCGCATGATCAAGAAATCGCCGGCGCTAAATAAGCGCAGTAAATGCCTTGTAGGCGAAATTGATGTGCCAGGTAATAATGGCACCTTTAAACCCTTGTCAAGCGACAGCAATACGCTCGACGGCCTTAACATCCATTGTGCCATCATCGACGAACTGCATGCGGTAGAGGACATGAACCTGTATGACGTACTGGTGGATGGCATGACAGCGCGAGAGCAACCGCTTTGCTTAATTATATCGACAGCCGGAACTGTGCGTGAAGGCATCTACGACCAAAAATACAGCGAGGCTCAGGACATCATCCAGGGCTACGATGATGGTGTCTATAAGGATGAGCGCAGGCTGTGCGTCATCTATGAGTTAGACAATTGTAGCGAGTGGGAAAAGCCTGATTGCTGGGTGAAGGCCAATCCTGGTCTTGGCACAATCAAGAGCAGGGAGCAGCTGGCGGAAAAAGTAAAGCGCGCACAGCATAATCCGGCGCTGGTTAAAAATCTGCTCTGTAAAGACTTTAACATCCGCGAAACCTCGTACTCTGCATGGCTGCCGTTTGAGGACATCAACAATACGGCAACCTTTGACGTTATGGAGCTTGCTCCGCGCTATGGCATTGGCGGCGCGGATCTGTCCAGCACGACTGACTTGACTTGCGCAACCATCCTTTTCAAAAAAGCATACGACGGCGTGCTCTATGTGCTGCAGATGTATTGGCTGCCAGAGGGTGCGATGGAACGCATGACGGTGAAAGAGCAAAAAATATACTCTGCGTGGATAGAGCAAGGTTACATGCGCCTAAGCGCAGGCAGTCGCGTACAGTATAGCGATGTTACAGCATGGTTTTTGGAAATGCAGCAGGCCACGGGGCTTAACATCCTGTGGTGTGGATACGACTCTTGGAGTGCCAACTATTGGGTACAGGAAATGGCGCAATACTTTGGTCAAAGTGCTATGGAAGCTGTTATACAAGGCAAAAAAACACTGTCTGCTCCGATGAAAAACATGGGCGCAGACCTGACGGCAAAACGCATCAATTACAATAACAATCCAATTCTCAAATGGTGCCTGACAAATACGGCGGTAGATATAGACCGTAATGGCAACATCCAGCCGCTGAAGTCAAATCAGCGCAGACGCATAGACGGTACAGCAAGCCTGCTGGATGCCTATGTGGCGCTGGAAAGACACTTGGATGATTATAATAACTTAACTTTGTGAGGTGCAAAATGATTTTGCGTAATATGTTTAAGCAAATTTTCAATAAGAATCCCACCGACGCAATCAGCGAGGAATACGCAAGGTTCATGAGTCTAAACAATAGCGTGAACCTGCTGTCTGCTGCTGACTCGCGCAATTACCAAAACCTGTTTGTCAGAGTCTGCATCGATAGTCTGGCTGAAAATGGCGCCAAGCTGCGACCTAGAGTAATCAGACGCACAGATGGCCAGCAAGCTCCAGGCAACAACAAAAAGTTGCAGCAGCTGCTGGAATATGCGCCAAACGAATACATGAATGCTTATGAATTCTTGTACAAGGTTATCACGCTTTGGGGAAATGAAAATAATGCATTTATCTATATTAAGCGCGATGAGCAGGGGAATGTAGCTGGCCTGTATCCAGTAAATTACAGCGATTGCGAATTTGTCGAGCAGGCTGGCATGCTTTTTGTAAGATTTGACTTTATGACAGGCTTTAGGGTAGTTGTGCCATACGAGGAGCTTGTGCATCTACGACGCTTTTTTGGCCCGAGCGACTTGTTTGGTGAGAGCAACGAGGTTACGTTAAGCCAGCAGGTCGGGCTACTTAACACCGTTAACGCCGGCTTCGCGGCGGCTGTGAATAGTGCGCGTTATCTTCGTGGCATCTTGAAGTTTAATATGAACCTCAAGGATGATGACCTTGCTGCAAGCAAGCAGCGTTTTGTCGATGAGTACATGACGCTTAATAATAGCGGCGGCGTGGCGGCGCTGGATACCAGAGCCGACTATATCGAGCTTAAGCAAAATGTTACCATGGCGGACAACAGCCAGATGAAGCTGATCCGCGAGGATATCATGGCCTATTATCATACAAACGAGAACATCCTGCTCTCGAAATATGATGAAAACGGTTGGTCAGCCTACTATGAAAGCGTATTGGAACCGCTTGCTATCCGACTCTCTTTGGAGCTGACGCGTAAGATTTTTACTCAGCGCGAGCAAGCCTTGGGTAATCAAATTGTTTTCGAGGCTAATCGCCTGCAATACGCCAGCACGCAAAGTAAAATAAATTTACTCAAAGAGCTTATGCCTATGGGCCTCATGAGCATCAACGAGGGCCGCGAGGTGTTTAACATGGCTCCTGTCGAGGGCGGCGACAAGCGTATAATATCGCTTAACTACATCGACGCAGATAAAGCGACAGAGTACCAAATGCTTAAAAATAAAGGCAAGGGAGGTGAAAAAGGTGCCGAAGGATAAAATTTATCACGCCAAGGTCAGCGTGGGCTGCGAGATGCGTGCAGTTGACACAGATGATGGCACGATGCGCGTAAGTGGTTATGCTATGCTGTTTGATAATCCTACAGTGTTATACTCAATAGGCAGACAAAACATTATGGAGTGTATCGACAGCGCTGCTCTAGATGGTTGCGACATGAGCGACGTGGTATTTGACCGCGGGCACGCCATGGAGGACAAACTGCTGGCGCGGACAAAAAACAACACGCTGACATTGTCTGTCGACAACAAAGGCTTATATTTTGAAGCAGAAATTGCCAATACACAAGAAGGGCGCGACACGTACGAGCTCATCAAGCGTGGCGATTTGCGCGGCTGTAGTTTTGCAGCATCGATTACAGAGCAGAGCTACGATGATAGTACGTACACCTACAAAATTTTAAAATTTAAAAAGCTGTTTGATGTAGCGGCGGTAACATTCCCGGCTTACGAGGACACCGAACTGACTGCCGAGCAGCGCTCCGCCTTGGGCATTGATGCCATTGAAGAGTTGGAGCTGGAAAAGGCTAAGTTGTTAGCCTGTTGTTAAAAGAAAGGATGTATAAAATGAATCCGAGATTAGCAGAAATTATTGCGAGAAGAAAAGAACTGGCAGATCTTGTCAAAAGAGCTGCTGACATGGAAGAACTTAAAAAATATAAGCAGGAATTAAAGAACCTGCAAGACGAAGAAGCTCTGATTATTGAAAGAGCGCGCATTGCTGATGAGTTGGCTGGCGGCGGTGGTAATCCAGTGCCGGCACCGGGCAACACTCCGCAAGGAAACAAATATGACAGCATTGAATACCGCAATGCATTTATGGCCTACGTTACTTCCGGCGGACCGCGTTATTACCGTAACAAAAGCACTGACATATGCTGACGTGGTAAACGCGGAGGCCGCGCTGCCGCAGGCTTATGAGCCTAACGCTAAATGGGTTATGACTAAAAAAAACCTTCATGACCTTTGTTGGACAAACAGATAGTGCAGGCCAGCCCATTGCACGCGTCAACTATGGCACGACTGGAGCTCCTGAGCGCTACATTTTAGGCCGTCCTGTAATCTGCTGCGATTATTTAGAGGCTCTTAGCGCATCTACAGCCAAAGATACTGTTGTAGCCTTCTTATTCGATTTGCGCAATTATGCAATCAACACTAACTACAAGATGGGCCTGAAAAAATACGAGGACAATGAGACAGATGACCAGGTGCTTAAATCTATTCTGCTGGCTGACGGCAAGGTAATCGACAACAATGGTCTTGTGTTAGTGAAGGCGGGCGCATCCGCTTAACTATAAAAGCCAAGGAGGAGTAATTTATGCCAGAGGAAATGCTTGAAAGCGTAAAAATGTATTTGCGCCTCGACGGTAACCTTGAAGATGATCTGCTCCTGGAAATGATAGCGGCGGCGATGGAGGATGTCAAAACAGCGAGCGGCAAGTCTAAGACCGCCGATGGTCAGGATATTGCAAAAAGCAGCTTATACCGTACCGCTGTCAAAATGCTTGTCGCTCATTGGTATGACAATCGTGGCACCGAGATAATTGGCAAAACGGTTACGCCTTTGGGCAACAGCTATAACGCTATCTTGGCTAAAATAACTACGTCACAGGAGTATAAATAATGGGCAGCAGCGAGCGCAATCAGCGCATTAAAATTATTAAACCTGCCAATGTTGCTGACGGCATGGGCGGATACAGTACCGTGCAAGAGCTGTATTGCGAGCGATGGGCGCAGGTAATGCCTCCGGCTTTTCGCGAGCAGGAAGCGCAGGGCGCGCCTATGGGCCGCGAACAGCTGCAGATTAAGCTTGAGCCTGCCGATAAGGCCATAAAGCGAGGCTGGCAGGTGGAATGGCAAGGGAACACGTATCGCATTGATACCGTTGACAATACTTATCGTGAGCGTACTCTGCTTGTCGTGCATACGCTGAAGGCTGGTGCGTAATATGTCGTCTAAATTTGTTGTTAGCGTGCGAAATTCGGACCTTGCGCAATGCTTGAAGCAGCTATCAGCTTTTGACGGCAAATCCCGTCTTGGCGTGGAGCAGGCGATGGCAAATGCTGTGCGCCGTATTAAAAGCGGCGCTGTACGGCGTGTAGCTGTGGCTAGTGGCAGACTGAAGAAGAGCATTCGCAGCAGCTTCAGCAAGCCGAAATTGCTTGGAATTGTACGCGCACGTGCTCCGCACGCTCACCTTGTGGAATTTGGCGCCAAGGGCGCAATAGAAAAGCCGAAAAGGAAAAAGGCCTTGCGCCTGGCTGTTGCTGATGGCTATAAGTACATACGCAGAGCAAAAATTCCTGAACGAAAATCAAGACCTTTTATCATGCCTGCATATGAGGCAGAAAAAGGCAAGCTAATAGCTGACGTAAAAGCTGTCATCAGGAAAGGACGTTGAAAATGCAAAGGCTACCAAATAATGCTTTAGGCAAGGCTTTATTTAAGCTGCTGAATGAAAAGCTGCCTGATATTACTGTCTATGATTTTGTGCCGGAGGAGGCGGCTGTGCCGTATGTCACAATTGGCACCATGGTTACAAATGACATAAGCAGCAAGGCAGAAACAGCTTACAAGGTTGCTATCCAGATTAACATCTGGAGCGAGTACCGCGGCAAATACGAAATCAACAAAATAGCAGAGCGCATCATGGCGCTGCTATGCTCTAACGAAGGTTATATTGACGTGACCGCAGACGGGTTTACAGCATATCAGAATACAATTGATATGTACGAAGCCTATCCTGAAGATGCATACGGATACAATGGCGTAATCAGCCTTGAAGTCCGTGTGAAAGACCAAAGTGGAAAATAAGGAGGATAAAAATGTCTAGTGTTACTTTTACGGAACGTACCGAGGGCGCAAGCACCTCTACGGCCGGCAAAGACTATTTGATTTATATCAACACTGCCGCAACCGAGGCGGCGCCAACGTGGACGCTTTTAGGCGGCCAACGTAGCGGCGATTTGACTCGTCAAGCTGACGAGATTGACGCATCCCACAAGACGTCTGGCGGTTGGAAATCTACACTGCCTGGCCTGCGGTCCTGGTCTATTGATCTTGAAACCGTTTACCTGGCTGGAGACACTGGCGCTAAATTTTTGGAGGCGGCCTTTCTCGCGGGTAAGCAAATCCATATCAAATTTGAATATCCTGACAAGAGCTATGTTACTGGCTGGGCATCTATTACCGAGTGCAGCTTAAGCACGCCGTATGATGATGTCGCTACAATTAAGGGCACCCTTAATGGCGACGGTGCTTTGAGCGACGTCCAAAAAGCGGGCTAAAATTTTATAAGGCTGGCGCTATGCGTCGGCCTTATTACATAAAGGAGCAAAACAAAAATGAAAAAAATTCCATTCAATTACATCGAAGAGGGCCAAGAATTATATTTTAACGTGGAACGCCTGATGCAGGTAGAAAGCGCTTTAAAAATGCCCGTAGGCAAAATTGTAAAAGAACAAGATCTGGGCGTAAATATTATGGTCACATTGCTGAGCATCGGCTTGCGCCAACATGGCATCCATGAGCCGAAATGGTACGCAGGCAAACTGCAGAACCTCATCAATGACGGCCTTGATTTGCAAAACATCCAAATTGACATTGTCAAAGCATTGGCTGGCAGCGGCATCTTGGGCAGGGAAACATACCTGATGTTTTGGCCCGAGGAAGCCACAGAAGCAGAGCTTTGCGCAATGAAGGAAGAACGCGAAAAAAACTAAGCGAAGGGCAAAAGCGTGATGTCTCAATCGCCGCGTGGCTGAAATGGGCAGAGCCGATAGCTTATGGCTATCTTAAGCTTACACCTGATCAGCTAGGCAAGCTTAACTTATTTGATTTTGAAACAATGCTCATTGCGTACAAAAAGGCCGAGGAGAGCAGGCGCTGGGAAACGGCGTACTGGATGTATTGGCTTGTAAATATGCAAAGTAAAAATAAGATAAGCGTACAGACGCTGATGGAACCGTTTTTGCCCAAAAAGACTCGCGCAGAAATCATTGGCGAGCGACAGTCATTTTTTAAGAATTTTGAGCAGCAAAGGAAGGAGAGCGAAAAATGTCAACAGTAGCAGAGCTGCTAGTGAAGATAGGCGCTGATACCAGCGACATAAAAAAAGAAATAAACGCTACTAAACGCATGATCAGAGACGCGTTTGGCGGCGACTTCCTCAGTATGTCTCAAAAGGCTGTCGTTGGTTTGGCTGGTATTGGCGCTGCTATTGCCGGCATTGGTGTAAAAGCTGTACAGGCTGCCGCTAAGCTGCAAAATGTACAGACTGCTTTTACAAACATGCTGGGAAGCGGAGAGAAGAGCACGGCCTTTGTCAAAGAGCTGCAGCAGTTCGCTGCCAAAACACCGTTTGAATTCAGCCAGGTAACCGAAGCAGCGCAAAAATTTCTTGCTTTTGGCTTTTACGGCAGAGCAAGTTATTCCGACGCTTACAGCCGTTGGTGATGCGGCCGCAGGCGTTGGCCTTGGCGCTGAGGGCATCAATCGTGTCACTTTGGCACTAGGCCAGATGGCCGCAAAGAGCCGTGTACAATCTGACGAGATGCTGCAGCTGACAGAAGCCGGCATCCCTGCTTGGCAGATGCTCGCTGATAAAATCGGCAAAAGCGTGCCTGAGGCTATGGACATGGTCAGCAAAGGTGGCGTTGATGCCGCAACTGGTATCAGCGCTCTCGTCGAAGGAATGAATAGCAAATTCGGCGGCATGATGGAACAGCAGAGCGCGACCATACAGGGCACATGGTCAACGCTTATGGACGGTCTGGAGCAAAGCGCGGCGCAGGTGGGCTTAAAAATATCTGAGGCATTTAACCTGCCGGAGATATTTCAGGGCATCGGCGATACGCTGACAAATTTTGCTACAACAGTACAGACGAGCGGCCTTACAGAAGCCTTCAGGCAGGCCATACCGCCTGAATTTCAGTTAGCCCTTGTTGCTGTAGCCACTACATTGGTGGGCGTAGCCATTCCTGCTATTGGCTTGGCGATAAGCACGCTGGCGGGATTTGCCGCACCGCTTATCGCCGCTGTGAGTGCTGCCGCTCCGTTTATCGCAGGAGCAGCAGCTATTGCGACGGCGCTATATGCTATGTGGGAAAATGGCGTTACAGTGACGGATGTGCTTGATGCTATAGGCATAAATGTGGACTTGGTAAACGAGGTTATCGAGACAGCAAAAGCTTTTTGGGAACAGCTGGGAAACACTTTGCATAGCGTGCTTACTGTGGCTCAGCCTATAATAACTGCGTTTGCAGCAGCTGTTGTTGCAATGGGCAAGGTAGTCATTTCTGTCATAGGCACGCTGATAAATTGGTATCTAGAGTTTTTAAATACTGCTTTACAGGTGTTTAGCACGGCACTGTCTGTCGTAGAATGGGCGTGCAATGGGATAGGCGATTTTTTAGGCTGGCTTGGCGAACAATTTATGAATATTGCTGATGCTGTTTTACCAGAATGGGCTTCTAGCGGATTAAAAACGATTGCTGATTTTGTCGGCAAAGCTATTAGCTGGCTGGATAAGCTAATCAGCAAAATTTTTGAAACCAATGGCGCTTTGGGAAAAGCCGGGGACGCCAAAAAGAGCCAGCCGACAAAAAAAGCAAAGCCGGAACGCAAGGCGCCTACATATGAGCAGTTTAAAATCAATCCCGCTCCGGGTGCGTCTACTAGCAATAAAGGAAGCAGTGCCAAAAGCGAGGCTGATAAGCTGCTGGCCGCAGCTACCAACACCAGCAAGCAAATTGCTGACGAATGGTACAAAACCTTTAGCACAAAGACAGGCCTTGTCGACCGATGGTATAAAGAGGAGCTTGATACGCTTGATAAAAGCAAAAGTGCCAACGTTAACTACGAGGTAGACAAGCAGCGCTTAGCTGAGCTCTATGCTAAAAAGCGCATTGATGCGCTGAAGCAAGAGGCTGTTGATAAGCAGAACATTATCAACAATGCGAGGGATATGGCGCTGGAAATTAAAATCAACGCCGCAAACCTTAATAACAATGCTGCTGAGCAGGAAGCTGAGCAGATGCGTCTCAGCTACGAGAAAAGCATCAATGCCATAAATGACAAATGGAAAAAGCAGCAGCTTGATTTTATAGCCATGACCGAACAGGAGCGCCAAACGTACCTTAAGGCGCTGGATGATTACGGAGTGAGCTACGAGCTGCAGGGGAAAAACCAAATTAGCTTTGAGAAAAATATTAACGCCGAAAAGCTAGCTGCTTATAAAAAATACAAAGACCAGGAAACGGAATATTACGCTCAATGCAAGGACATCCAGGCCAACATCGATAAGGCATATGCGCGGAGCTCATACGCTGCCCTGAAGAACGCGTTAAACAGCGAAAACATGCAGCGCCTAACGGCTTATTCTGAAGCGCAGACCATCATGAAAGACTATTATGATGCGGCCACAGAAGCACATATGAGCTTTAACGAGCGGCTTGCCAACAGCATTACTGCAAGCAAAGATAGCTTCCAGACGTTTTTTACAGACCTGTTGACAGGTGCATCTACGTTTAGCGAGGGCATGCTTGACTTGATGGACAATCTGTTTAATGCGATTGTTAGCCAAATAACCGCTGGTTGGGCGGCGAGCATTACGCAGGGGCTGCTTAGCTCGATTATGCCGGGCTCTGGAGGCTCTGGAGGCGCTACAGAGGGCAATCCGTTGGCTGGGCTTACAGATAGTGCTGCCAATGCGACAAACGCCATTAACGGCATGACCACGGGCGTGGGCAGTGCCACCGGCGCTATCGGAACCGGCACGAGCATCATGGGCAGCTACAATGCTGTACAAAGCTTGATTACCGGGACAACTAAGCCAGCTGAGGGCGCGGCGACGACGACCGTGACGGCTGCGTTAACAGCGTTGACAGCGGCGGCCACATCTGCAGCAGCGGCGCTGGCAGCGATGTCTGCTGCTGGTGGTTTGGGTTTTGGATTTTTTGCTAAAGGCGGCCTTGTTATGGCTGCCGGCGGCGGAGCTATACATGGAGCAGGGACGGGTACGAGCGACAGCATACCGGCCATGTTGTCAAATGGCGAATACGTGCTGTCCGCCAAGACTACCAAGCGCTTGGGAACGCCATTGCTTAATGCCGTTAACAGCGGACAACTTCCCGGCTACGCGACAGGTGGTATTGTAGAGCCTGACTATAGCGCGATAAGCGTTAAGCGTACAAACGGTGGGCAAAGCGGCGCAACGGGCGATAGCTCAGGCGGTCCTTCCCTGACGTTAAATGTTGCGACGATGGATGCAATTACGTTTGACGATTTTCTGTCTCGCGGAATGCTACAGCGCATAAAGCAGGCTCTGCTTGACGACAATCGCAATTTTAACGCTGACTTTGAGACATTTTGAGGTGATGTAAATGAGTGAGAGGGTTTTCCCGCTCTCGTCCGGGAAAGCGGCATGGGAAAGCAGCATTGCACAGACGTGGGCAGTCACGGAAAAAAAGACCGCCAGCGGCAAGCGCAGAGCCATAAGCAGCCAGCTTTATCCGAGCTACACGTTTAGCGTTGATTTTACGCTAAACGATGCGGAGATATCTCAGTTGGCAGGGTTTTATGCCAGATGTAAGGGCGGACTGCTCCCGTTTTGGTACAAGGATTTTGGAGCGCATGCGGAGATGCAGGAGCTGGCGTGCGATGCGGGCGGCGCTTATCAATGCGTATCAATCACTGGCGGCTATGTTGAGGCCTGCCGAAAGGTAGATAATCTGCGCGTTTATGTGGACGGCACAGAGACGTTGGACTATAGCGAGAGCGGAGGCCTGATTACTCTGAGCGCCGGCACGGAGGTCCACAGAAGCGTTTGCGCCAGCTACGACTATTATCGCTACGTCAAATTTGCTGGCGAGCTCAGTGTTAAGCAGCTGGCGCCGGATATAAACAGTGTCAGCCTAAAGCTGGAGAGCGTGAGGTGAAAAATGAAAAACTGTACACAAGAATTAGCAGAGCACCTAAACAATGATAACGAATTTATCTGCTGCGACTTATTTAAGCTGACGCTAAACGATGGCAGCGTTTATCGTATCGCTGACTCCGACAAGGACATAGCATTTAACGGCCACCTCTACAAAAGCGACAAATTTATCCTCCAGCGCGAGCAAATCAAAACAGCGGGCGCTCCGTCAGTGGAAACGTTGACGGTTACGATTTACGCCGATAGAGAGCATGATGACGTGCTCTCAAGGACAAACCTGCTGCAGGCTGCTCATGAAGGAAAGCTCGACGATGGCTATATAAGCCTGTCGAGAGCTTTTATGGACGCGGAAACAGGCAACGTCTTGGGCGCACTGGCATTGTTTAACGGACGGTGCGAAATTTCCAGCTGCGGCGGCATTGCGTGCAAGCTGTCCGCAAAAAGCGAGACGATTGGCTTGAACGCATCTGTACCGCTAAGGACGTTTGCGCCGCAGAATGTGTATCAGGAGGCGGATGGCGTTGTTAGCACGGCCAGCAAAGATACCTACACGTGCATGATCCCGCTTAAGCCATCCAAGAATGTGCTGATCAAATTATGACAGAGGATAAGCTTATAGAGTTAGCAAAGACGTACATCGGGACGCCTCACATCAATGGTGGCGACATCAAGGGCGCTGGCCTTGACTGCTGTACGCTTGTGACTAATTTTTATGCGGAGCTTGGCTACAAAAAGATACCTGTCAGCTTTGGTTACAGCGCAGACTGGTACTGCCGGCGGAATTGTAAAGAAATATTGCTGCCCTATCTGGAAAAATACTTTGACAAGGTGGCGAGCTTGCTGCCGGGCGACTTGGTTAGCTATCGCTGGGGTTACAGCAGCTACGCGCATCTGTCAATATATTTGGGCAACAGAAAATTTGCGCATTGTGATGCGGATGATGGCTGCTGCATCACTGGCGCAGATGAGCCTAAATTTTGGGATGCGTTAGGCAGGAGCAGGATAACGGGGTATTGGAGGTTAAAAGATGGGCTTTTTCAGAGGACCTAGCTTTACGCGCAGGTCCGACAAAATTGAGGGCTTGCAAAGCACAGTATGTGATTTTGGCACGCCGGTACCGTTGCTGTACGGCACTTGCAAGGTGTCGCCTAACCTGATTTGCTATCAGGACTTTACGACAAAGGAAAGACGCGTTACACAAAAGAGCGGCAAGCATAGCAAGAGCACGACGATAACTTATCTGTATTATGTCTATGCTGAGCTTGCGCTTGGCGAGGGCGTTGTTGGCGCAATCACCAAGGCTTGGGTGGGCAGCAATGCCTACGGCAGTCTGTCAGCGCTCAACAGCAATGCCAATAATACCGGCGCTGGCCTGGCACTTAACACAGGCAGCAACGAGGGACCGACGACATACATGGCTACAAATCATCCTGAAATTGCTACAGGTTACGGAAAATTGTCTTATGTTTATGGCAAGATATTTTTGGGCGAGGACACAGCATCTATGCCGTCCTATAGCTTTGAGGTCAAGAGCACGCTTTTGGCCGATGGCAATGATGCTAATCCGGCTGATGTTATCAGTGATATCCTGACGCGCATAGGCTTGGGCAGCTATATCGACGGAGAAAGCTGGAAGGATTACAGGCTGTATTGCCTTGAGGCGGATTTGCTAATCAGCACGCCTGAGGACGCTTTCGACAGCCAAAAAAAGGCGCAAGAGATTATAGCTACGGTTTTGGAGCTGACAAACACGTACATGTTTTGGAGCGTAGACAGGTTTAAGTTTGTCCCACGCGATGACATTGCGCGCGGCGGCTGGCAGCCAGACAAGACCATAATTTACGACCTTGACGCCGATGAGCTGCTGGAACAGAGCAACGGCGCACCTGTCGTGTTTAAGCGCAAGGACTCGAGTGAGTTATACAATTACGTTACCGTCAATTTTACTAATCGCGCAAACGACTACGAGAGCGAGAGTGTGAGCTATCAGGACGTTGCGAGCATAAAAGCCTATGGCATACGCAGCAAAACCTATAATGGCAAATGGTATCACACCAAAGAGCGCGCCTTGAAATACGCGCAAATAAAAACGCGGCTGGCACAAACTGAATGCAACCAATATACTCTTAAGCTCCCTTGGAAATACTGCCGGCTAGAGCCTGGCGACCTTGTCCGCATCACGGATAAGGCTATAGGCATAAGCGGGCAGGTGGCGATGGTAAGTGAGGTTTCAGAGGCTAAAGATGGTCTGATTACCGTAACGGCCTTGCAGCGTGCTCCGGGAGATTACGGCGAGGCCAAATATAAGGTTGACAACAAATATCAATATCAAGATTTTAACGTGGAGCCTGGCAGCACGGCACGGCCGCTCTTCATCATCCCACCGTCTGACCTGGTGGCGAGCAGCAGTGGCTGCGAGCTATGGATAGCCTTGCATGGCGACAGCGAAGATTGGGGTGGCTGTGACGTTTATGTATCAACCAAGGACGGTGATTACAGCTACAACGGCACGCATGGCGTGAGCAGCGTCTATGGACAGCTGGTGTCTGATTTGTATTATGACGGAGATATTGTTGATATAGAGCTGGACAATCCTCGTGCCGTAGAGCTTTTGACTGGCAGCGCACAGGATGCTAAAGATGGCAATACGCTGATTTGGATAAACGGCGAGTGCATGAGCTATAGCTTAGCAACGTTGCAGGGCTCAAATGTCTATACCTTGAGCGGGCTTGTACGTGGACAGTACGGCACCAAACAGGGCGAACATTACTATGATGACGACGTTGCTATACTTGACGGCAATATTTACGCTGTGTCTTTGCCTAAATCCTATATCGGTAAAACACTGTATTTTAAGTTCCCAGCGTTTAACGCCTTCAAGGCAAACGGCCAAGATTTAGCTGACGTTGACTGCTATACGTGCGTTGTTGGGGTGGGCGATTTGCCTAACTGCACAAACATTATGGCTTACAACAAATATCGTGATGTTGATGGTGTTATTGTGTACCATGACATTATTGTGGAGTGGCAACCACCGGCAGGATTGGAAAACTATCAACAGGCGCAGGTGTGGTACAAGGCATCTACGGAAAGCAAGTGGCAATATGGCGGGCAAGGGTATAACAAGGCTACATTGCCTCAGGTTGACATTGGCGTGACATACGATATTGCCGTATGTACGCAGGATGTGTTTGGAAATGTAGAAACGCCTGACAGCAGTGCCCAAACAAGTATTCTGGTGGCGCTCTCAACAGAAATACCAAATACTCCGGAAAACATCAGCATTGCCATAGGCGATTATTTTACAGTTAAATGGGATGAAGTTCGTAATGCTGACATCAAGTATTACGAAGTCCGGTTAGATAATCAAGCTGGCGTTGATAACAGTAACTTTATCGCTCGCGTGAGCGATGCCAGCTGCACGACTAACGCTGTACAGGAGCGCAAAGGAAGTGTGTATGTTTTTGCTGTAAGTGCTTATGGCAAGATTTCTGCTCCAGCTAAAGCAGATTACAGCTTTGAAGCACCGAAAGTACCTGAAATAATTGTCGATTCGAGATTCCAAGGGCTGGAATGCCATGTGAACAGCATACCGGCTAATTGCATTGGCGTTCATTGGTATATATCAGGAACGCAATATGTTTACGATGAAAAAACCAGCAATCTTAGCTTGTTTAAATCGTTGAGTGCCGGTGTATATGATGTAAAGGCCTGTTATTATGACTATTTTGGCAATGGACCATTTAGCGGACAGATTATGTCGAGTGTGAAAGCTACTATTGATAACAGCCTTTTGGCTGCAGAGGCAATAAGCACTGATAAGCTTGACGCAGCAACGAAAAAGGCGCTTGAAGATGCCAAAGAAGCAGCAAAACTTAACGGCAACGTCTACACGAAGACTGAGACTGATAATCAGATTAGCAATACAATGGCTAATTTTAAAAATGGCGAATTGAAATCGTATGCTACAATCACCCAGATGAACGATGCCATAAGCCTGGCAGTCAAAGATGTTGATGTTGACGGCAACACTGTGCTGACAAAAATCAATCTTGCTGATGGTACGATACTGCTTGATGGCAAGTACATTCATATCACTGGTAATACTAAAGTTGATGGCAGCATAATTACAAATGATATGCTGGCTGGTGGTATCACCGCTGATAAGATTATGGTTAATAGCCTGTCAGCCATCTGTGCGACCATCGGCACGCTGCGTACTGCTACGAGCGGTGCACGCACGGAAATCCAAGATAACTTAATTGAGGTTTACGACAGTAATAATGTGCTGCGCGTAAAAATGGGGGTATGGTAAAATGCCGCAAGGAATAGAGATATATAAAGGTGGCAGTCCGACGATAAGAGTTACCACATCGCTTTGCCGTGTGTTGGGCAAAGTTGATTTGACCGACTCTCAAGGGGCTATTGTCTGTGAAGATAGCAGGCTATGGGCTTATGTATATCGCATATCTAGCGGCGGTTCCTACCCGGTTAAAATTACAATTAATGGTAATACGATTAATTGGATATATCTGGAGGATGCTATTTATGGAGCAGGCACAAACAAATACGCAAAGGGGATGAGGCTTGTTTATGGCAGTTACTAAATACATCGAAGTCAGAAACAATGATAATATTGTTACGATTGACGATAATTATCAAAACCTTGTGCGTGACGGGAAAAGCTTTAGAGTTAGACAATATAAAAAATATAATTCGAGACCAGAATTTGTCCCTAGCAACAACGAGATATATCAGTATTTTAAAGATGAAAACAATTGGGACATATTAATTACATTTGACGTTGATGAGAGCATAAACGAGATATTGGCTTTCAGTGCGCCTGCAGATGAGCTTGTTAAATTCTTTCCGCTACGGATACAAGACAGATATATGATTAATATAATCGTGCCGCTTGACGCAAACTATGGCGACAGAGAGTCAAGTTTACAGGTGTATTTGGGAAGAATCAGGTTTGCAAAATATAACAATCACGATTTAACTGATCCGGAACACGGCGCAGGTTTGATGATTTATAACAAAGACGGCAAGCCTATATTTAGCTCAGAAGAACAGTATCTGCGTGTGCTACATTATTATTTTAAATGCACCGAAAAGCTAACAGACGCACAGCAGGTTTTTGAAAAAACGATTTTGGATTTTGATGAAGAAATAAAAATTGCACCGTTCTCAGCCTGCAATTTTTGGCGGTACACGCCACAGGTTACAATAAATTACAGGCTCTATATCACATTTTTGTCAATGACATCAATCAAAATCAGTGTGCATGCCTATGGTGGCTTTTTCAACCAAGGCGAATTCGGCATATCTGGAGCGGTCGAAATAACTACATCGTTTATGGTTATCGGGTAATTTGGGAGGAGGTGATATAGATGTTTTCAGTTCATGATAACAACATTGCAATGATTAGAGGAGATAGCGGTATTTTTAAAATTGATGTCACTGATATAGCGGGCAATGCAGTAGCGTTGGATGACGACGATGTGTTGACGTTCACTTTGCGCAGAGCAACACGCAGTCCGACTATTGTTCTTCAGAAAACTATTACGGACGGCATGTTAACAATTCATCCGGAAGACACGGAGAAAATGGAGTTTGGCATGTATGTATATGATGTTGAGCTCAAACGTATCAACGGCTTCGTTGATACGATTATCCCGCCACATAAATTTCAGCTTTTGGAAGAGGTGACGTACTGATGAAGCTTATCGGCACATTAACTTTGACTAAAGCCGCCGTGCTGCAGGGTGAACTTGTATCAAACGCTGCTGTCCTACATGGAACACTTAGTGCAGTGCGTGAAGGATTTGGGGGCTCGCCGTATACCGGTGACTATGTTGCTCGCTCCCAAATCAACGATGATTATCTGTTGCCGACGGCCGAACGCTATCTGCAGCGGGATATTACAGTAAAAAAGATACCTTATTACGAGACCAGCAATTTATCAGATGGTCTTACTGTGTATATTGGAGAGGAGATTGAAATCAATGGCTAACAAAAATATTTCTAAAGTTGTGTATGGTGGCAAAACCCTTATCGACCTGACTGCAGATACAGTAACTGCGGACAAAGTCTTAAAGAATTATACTACCCACGATAAGAGCGGCGCACCTATTACCGGTACCTGTACCTATGACGCTGACACTAGCGATGCTACTGCAGCTGTGGCGGAAATTCTTACCGGAAAAACTGCTTACGTAAATGGCGTCAAACTGACCGGTACCATGAAAAATAACGGTGCTGTTACTGGCACTATCAGCACCAAGGGCGAGTCCTACACTATTCCCATCGGTTACCATGACGGCTCTGGCAAGGTTGCTATCAGCTCCACCGAGCAGGCTAAGATTATTGCCACCAACATCAGAAGCGGTGTTAAAATTTTGGGCGTAACCGGTACCATGAGCGGCACCGAGGGCGCTAAGGCCGAATCCAAAACTGCGACTCCGTCTACTTCTCAGCAAACCATTTTGCCGGACAGCACAAAAGGGTTTAATTACATCTCCCAAGTCGTTGTTGAGGCGATTCCTTACAACGAAAGTGATAACCCTCAGGGCGGCGTTACTGTAACAATCGGTTAAGGAGATTACTTATGGCAGTGAACAAAGTTGTATACGATGGTGCAACGCTGGTCGATTTGACCAGCGACACTGTCACTGCCGACAATTTGGCGGCAGGAGTTAAAGCTACAGGTGCTGATGGCAACCCCGTTGTTGGGTTACTTCCTATGGTTACTATTGATGCAGAATTGTCTGATGCTAGTGAAAATCCAGTACAGAATAAAGTGATTAATGCTGCTTTTTCGGGATTGGGGGCTAAAATGAAATATGGCTTCCAATCTCTTTCTGAGCGCATACCTGAAAAATTAACTGATTTGGAAAATGATGCGGACTATGCGACAAATGACATGTTACTTACTAAAATGAATGCCCTAGCTAAGGTAGCGACTAGCGGCAACTATGATGATTTAATAAACAAGCCCCATAAAGTATCACATATAATGATGGGGCGGCTGGTACAGGGTGGTATTATTCCTATTCCTCAAGGGGCTAATCGCGAAAATTGCTACTATGCGGTATGGATATCCGACTTAAGCCAAGAATTAAAGAATGTTACACAGATTGTATGTAAGGTTAATCAAGGCTCTGGTAGAGTAATTTGCCGCGCAACTATTGAGGATGCTGAAGGAAATGTGACAGACTATAAGCCTACTGTTAACTATTTATGCATAGTATATGAATAAAGGAGTAAAGATGTATTATATTTTTAACGAAAAAGGTGAAATAGTAAGTACCAGTACTGCGGCCCCAGATTTGATTGATTTGGCTACTAGAACAGAAGTAGCTGTTGAATCTGCGATAGATTACGATTTGAATGAGATTTGCTTGAAGGATGGCAGCATTACTCTTAAACCTATTGATATTGAAACAGTTAAGCAACGCAAAATCCTCATGCTCAAACAACGACGTGATAAAGCTGAAGTTGCTCCCGTTGCCTACAATGGAAATACTTATGACTACGACAGCAAGGCTCGTGAACGCATAGCGGCTGCAATCGTTGCTTTAGACCTGCAGGGTGAGGACGCGAATATTGCTTGGACTACTGCTGACAACCAGGATGCCATTGTAACTGCTGCGGACCTGCGTGCTATCGTAGCAGCGGTCGCCGTACGCTCCAATCTCCTGCATATTGCTTACCGCAAGGCAAAGGCGCAGGTGGAAGCTGCAGGCACAGCGGAAGAAGCCGATGCTGTTACATTAGAATTATAGGAGGTAAAGAGATGGATTTCTTAGCTTTACGTATGGCCGTTTATAACGCGGCGCACACTTTAACTCATGGTTTTACTTATAAATCAGTTATTGGCGCGATTTTGGCGGTTCTGTTGCACAAACATGCAGTGCTGTTCATGGCTTTTACCGCGTTGGTGTTTCTGGACTGCTTCACTCGCTGGATGAGCCTGTCTTACAAGCGCCTGCAGGGCATGGGGCAAACTCCGTCTGTGATGCAGATTATAGGCGGCATTGAGGCGGCGCGTGCCGAAGGCTTGATCTCCAGCGAAGTCATGAAGCATCGCTTTGTTGGCAAGGTCATCGTGTACATCCTCTGCGTGCTTGCTGCCGTGCTTGTAGACTTGGCGATGATTACGCTGCATCAGCCTGTGTGGGCTGTCCCGTTGGTTGCAGGCTATCTCGTAATTACCGAGCTGCTGTCGATTTGCGAGAACCTCTCGGACGCAGGTATTGAAGCTGTCGGTGAGCTGGCGGCTATCATCAAAAAAAGAAAGGGCTGATTACTATGTTAACTGAACATTTTTCTGAAGCTGAATTTGCCTGCCGTTGTTGTGGCACGCTGCCTACGACCGGTATCAGCATGGCATTGCTGTTAGGATTAGAGCATCTGCGTTTGCGCATCGGCAGACCGATTAACATTAGCAGCGGTTATCGCTGCCCGGACCATAATCGTGCTGTGGGCGGTGTCTGGAACAGCCAGCATGTCAAAGGCACAGCTGCAGATATTTACGTTGACGGCATGGGCGTGCGCGAGCTGGCCAATATCTGCAAGCAAATCTTCGATGGCGTAGGCACCTACGTTGACAGCGGTTTTGTGCATGTGGATATGCGCGAGGGTGGTTCCGTTCCAGGTTACTTTACTTGGGAGGGATAAGATGTGCTTAAAACAATATTGCGTAATTACTGCAGCTACATTGTGCTTGCTGTGCTGTGCCTCTGCATCGGCGGCATCATCGGTTACAACCTACACGATGACAGCGGCGGAAATGTCAGCGCTCGACAGCAGGTTGAGTCTGCTGCTGCAGCAAACCAAAGTCACCAGGCAAGCGCTGGCAGAATCACAAGCAGCGCTGAGCGCATCGAAAGCGGAATTGAGCAAGCTCAAAACGGAGTCAATAAAGCTGCAGATAGAGCTGCAAGCTCAGAGCAGCTTATTGGAGAGTGCCAACAAATCCTTGCAGGCATCCGCGCGCGAGGAGAAGCGCGTTAAAAGACAGCGGCTGCTTTGGCAGATTATTGCCGGCGGAATGGTAGTGGCACTAGTAAAGCAATAATTAAATAAAAATTAAAAGCCTACGAGTAAAAATTAACTCGTAGGCTTGTTTTTTATCAAAATTCATGAAAATAATGCTATAATATCATGAAAAAATATTGACAAATTCAAGATAATGTGCTATAATTAAAGCATAGAGAGGAGGGAAAGATGTGGACAAAGATAAGTGGCTGAACCTGCTGACAGCGATAATCAACTTAGCAACCGCAATTATCCTGTACAGCAAGGCTCAGTAAGCATCCGGGAGAAGCGAATGCTTCTCCCAAACCAAAATCTTGGTTCAATTACAGTGTACCACATCATGATAATTATGGCAAGAATTACGACTATTATCAGCGTAGCAGCTTTTATTGTAGCTGTTGCAGCATTAATCAAATGGAGTTGAACAAAATGACAGAAGAAAAAACAACTTGGGGCGGCGCGCGTGCTGGCGCTGGCAGAAAATCCTTTGGCGGCAAAATGCGTTCCCTGCGCATGACAGATTTTGAGTATGATTTTGTGCGTGACGCATTGAAAAAAATACGCGCCGGCGTGGAAACACTGGATGTAGCAGCGTATCGCACAGAGTGGAAACCGAAAGAAAAGGATTAGGCTTTATTCTGGAATTGTTTTCAAAAATAAAATAAGGCTCGGCTAGACACCGGGCCTTGTTTCTGATATTATGTTGTTACAACTACATAATTATAGCATAAACTAGGAAGCAAGAGAGTACAATCGGTTAATCACTATATTGCGGTCAATATAATTTCGAGTCCGCGGCACCAACATAAATTATGTTGGAACAATATATAGAATGAAAATGCTGATTGAACTTGCAGACGTCAATCAGTTTTTTGTGTTTAAATTTAAATGCTCATTGTATAATGATATTCTGTTTAAAATTTTTCGTGCCAACAAAAAAGGCAGCTATTACACAAGCACGAAGCTTGCTGATAGCTGCCTTTTGTTATGCCCACTTGACAAACCGCTTTGACAAATATATCATATAGACCTTCGCCTTACGTAATCTATGGTTTCCGAATTCTTCAGCCACGCAGAAGACAGGTCTGAGCCTTCGGGAGCGACCCTGAGCTTCCTGCCCCTTTTGCCTGCCGCGGGAATGGCTACCCGCAAATTTCATCCATCTTTCAGATAATTGCATTTTTATGGTATGCGCAACCAGGTATTGAGCTACTTTTACCTCAGAATTCTGTTATACACGGATTTCTCCGCTTCACTACCAACAGCTTGCTTCGGAGTTTCCGCTAAGTTCGCTGCAGCATCCCTGCTGCAGGTTTCACGGATTTTTCTAGCCTTTCGAGCTAGCGTCTATTGTCGCTGCCAGAATCCTTTGTGTTTTAATCGGCACCAAGATCCGCACATACCGTTCTGTGTTGCCTTTTGGGCTTCTCCATCAGTCCTCGCGGAGCAACAGAAACCTCACTGCCGCAGTATCCCGCAGGCAGCCTGGTCACAGCTTCCGGTATTCTCGGAGGGGTTGACAACCCTTTAGTGCACCGAGTTATACGATATATTTGTCAAAACAGTTTTCAAGGAGCGTGTCGGTGTTCAACCGATGAATAAAGTATAGCATATCTGCGTGAGTTAATCGTGGAAAAAAAGTTGCGCATTGATTTCTTGCTGCTTGGTATGCGGGGGATTGATTAAGTCCTTTAGTTCGAATATGCTTCCTGCAGTTTGTTGCTGTTGCTGATTTCACATGCAGTATTAACTCCGCCGCATAAAAGCAGGTGATATAACCACAAAGAAATTTTCGTTTCAGCTATCATAATTCCTACCGTTGTAGTATAATTAAGTTGACAAGAAACAAATTTTTTATACAAGGATGGTGAAGTAATGGAGACTTTTATGGGAATTCTTATTCCATTTATCGGAACAACACTCGGTTCGGCGTGCGTGTTCTTTATGAAAAAATCGTTGAGTAATATGGTGCAGCGTTCGCTTGCGGGCTTTGCAGCCGGTGTTATGGTTGCAGCGTCTATCTGGAGCCTGCTGATTCCTGCTATCGAGCAATCCGAAAGCATGGGAAGGCTGTCCTTTCTCCCTGCGTTTATCGGCTTTTGGATTGGTATATTATTTTTACTCATGCTTGACCACTTGATTCCCCATCTGCATGTGGGAAGTGAACAGACGGAAGGCCCCAAGAGCAATTTGAGCCGTACTGCGATGATGGTTTTGGCAGTCACGCTGCACAACATACCTGAGGGAATGGCAGTTGGTGTTATGTATGCCGGCTTTCTGGCGGGGAATACGCCAATTACGGCAGCAGGGGCGCTTGCCTTGTCCATCGGTATTGCTATTCAAAACTTTCCGGAGGGTGCGATTATTTCTATGCCGCTTCGCGCAGAGGGAGAGAGTAAGAACAGAGCGTTTTGGGGCGGTGTGCTGTCCGGTGTGGTGGAACCAATCGGAGCAGTGCTGACGATACTTGCTGCTCAGCTTGTAATACCGGTCCTGCCGTATCTTTTGAGCTTTGCTGCCGGTGCGATGCTTTATGTTGTTGTAGAGGAGCTGATTCCTCAAATGTCGCAGGGAGAGCATTCCAATATCGGCACGATTTTCTTTGCCGTAGGCTTCAGTGTGATGATGGTGTTGGATGTGGCGTTAGGGTAGAGAACAATTTCGGTATATCAGAATGCTGCATTTCACAGTAATCTCTCTTTAATTAAACAGTTTATCTGGCATGTCTAACATCTTCTTTTGCAGATAGACAGATTTTGACGTACTAATGGCTTATAATATACTTGTACATGAGGAAAAATCCTGCTGATAACCATAGAAAATTGAATTTACGGATACATAGGAAAAAGCTGATACTACGGCAGGTCGCGAGACTTGCCTGGTATCAGCTTTTTTATAAATTGACTGGCAAATCATCTGCATCACATAGCAAATTGTCTGGAAAAATATTCCATATCGCTTGCACAGGTATTTTTATGGTGGTAGACTAGATTAAACAATACTCGGAGGACTTAACATGAATATAACAGTATATCTTGCCTCATCGACAGGCAATGATCCTAAATTTGAGGCTGCAGTTAAAGAGCTGGGCACTTGGATAGGTGCGAGCGGTAATACGTTGGTTTATGGCGGTTCTAAAACCGGCCTGATGGGAGAGTTGGCGCAAAGCGTTTTGCAGGCAGGCGGTAAGGTTATCGGCGTGGAGCCGCAGTTTTTTGTAGATGAGGAATATCAATATGAGGGACTGACGCAGCTGATAGTTACCAAAGATATGGCAGAGCGCAAGACGAAGATGATTGAGCTTGGCGATGCCTTTATTGCCTTTCCCGGCGGTGTGGGAACGCTGGAGGAAATCAGTGAGATTATGTCTAAGATTTCACTGGGACATCTGCAGGCGCCGTGTATTTATTATAATATTGATGGTTATTATGATGATGTGAAGCATTTTTTGCAGCAGATGATTCTTAAAGGCTTCTCTTCTGCAGGAAAGCAGCAGGGAGTATATTTTGCGGAAAGCTTGGAAAAAATTAAGGAATTATTGAAATAAAAGAGTTGATGAGAATATAAAAAGGCTGACGCTGCGCATTTACGCAAGGCGTCAGCCTTTTTGCTGCCTTAAATATTCTGCGTTTAAGCAATATTATTCATATCCGGAAACACTTTTGCAGTGCATTATACTCGCCTAATGCCAGCATTGTTATATCGTCGGATAATATGGTATCGGGCGTAATTGAGACGTCAGTTTTTCCCAAGTGCTTTATGCCAAGAATATTAATGCCAAACTTTTTGCGGACCTCCAACATACCGATGCTTTTACCAACCCATGCTTTGGGCACCTCTACTTCAAAAATAGCGTGCTGTTTGTCAATTTCTATATAATCGAAAATATGGTCTGCAGTGTAGCGTTTGGCTGCCCATATAGCCATCTGCTTTTCAGGATAGACTACATTGTCTGCACCGTTACGAAGCAGAAACTTTGCCTGGACATCGCGTTCAGCACGAGATACTACACATTTTGCGCCCAGTTCTTTTAAAAGCGAAGTAGTTTCCAGCGAGTTTTGAAAATTACCGCTGATAGTTACGAAGCAAACGTCAAAATTCCTGATGCCAAGAGCACGTAAAAACTCTGCATTGGTACTGTCACCGATTTGTGCTTTGGTGACAAACGGCAGTACATCGTTAATTCTTTCCTCGTCAGTATCAACTGCCATGACCTGATGCCCTAATTGTGAAAGTTGCATAGCGATATGTCGTCCGAAATGGCCTGCTCCGATCAGTAAAATATTTTTCATAGGATATCCACTCCTTTATTTAACCAATTGTGATTTTTTCCAGCGGCAGTTTTGAGTTAACTGCTTTTTTGCCGGATAATGCTGCGTACATGAGCGTAAGACTGCCTACTCTGCCAAGATACATAAGTAAAATCAGTATCAGCTGTGAGGGTACATGCAGCTGCGGTGTAATTCCCAACGTCAGACCGACTGTTCCCAATGCTGATGCTGTTTCATATAAGCAGGATGACAGTGGCAGGTTCTCATAGGCGCTGATAAAAATTCCTCCGCTGAAAAACAGCGTAATATACACGGTGAGGATAGTTGAGGCAGTTTTGATAGCGCTGTAATCGACTCTGCGATCAAAAAAATGGGCACTGTCCTGTTGGCGATAGGTCGCAACAATGTTGGCAATCAGGACGGCAAAGGTTGTCGTTTTCATACCACCGGCAGTTGAGCCCGGTGAACCGCCAATCAGCATTAAAAGAATCATAATGCCTTGAGACGAGCTGGACATAGCAGATAAATTTACCGTATTGAAACCGGCTGTTCTTGTTGTAACCGACTGGAACAGGGACGCCTGAAGCCGTGCTTCCATGGGGAGAGAAGCAACATCAGCAAAGAAGAAAAAAATTGCCGGAAAGACAATCAGGATAACCGTCGAGATAAGGATTACCTTGCTTTGCAAGCGATAGCGTCGGAACTGCAGCTTGTTTTCACAAATGTCCTCCCAGGTCAAAAAGCCGATACCGCCAATTATGATAAGCAGCATAATCGTTATATTTATCATAGGATTCTGCGCGTAACCGGTAAGGGAGGGGTAGATGTTGTCTGCGGTTCCCAAAATATCGAAGCCTGCATTGCAAAAGGCAGAAATAGAGTGAAAGGTTGCCAGCCAAATACCGTGCCATCCATAGTCGCGGCAGAACACCGGCAGCATAGCAAGTGCACCAATCAGTTCAATCAAAAATGTTCCCCACAGGATAAACTTCGTAAGCCGGACGATACCGCCTACATTTGGCGCTGATATTGCATCCTGCAGGGTGGTGCGCTGCATCAAAGAAATTTTTCGCCTGGACAGAAGTGCAAATAATGCAGCTACAGTGACAACACCAAGACCGCCAATCTGTATCAGCGTCAGAATGATTGTCTGCCCGAAGGCCGACCAATAGCTGCCGGTATCATGTATCACAAGACCGGTTACACAAACTGCGGAGGTTGCGGTAAATAACGCATCATGAAACGGTGTTACACAGCGTTCTGCTGCGGAAATTGGCAGCATCAGCAGTAATGCACCCAGCAGGATTACTCCCGCAAAACCTAATATGATAATTTGAAAAGATGAAAGCTGAAATCTTCTGCTAATCATTTCTTCTGACATATCTACACCTTCTTGTTAATCTGTTTATACATTCATTGTGCTTGTTGCGGACACAATGTAAAAGCCGTATATTGAACATTGCTTTGATTGTTCCTATCATAGCATTTTTTCGGTGTAGATTTGGTAAAGAAACGGGTATGGAGCAACATTATCCGGTGATATGTCTTGAAGCGCTTTTGTTCGTGAAGTATAATGGGTTTGTAAAAATAATTAGGAGAAGCATTATGAAGCATCAACAACGACAAGAAGATATTTTGTTTTCGGTCTGTATTTTTTTCGGCGCTTTTGCCATTAATCTTCTGATTCGGAAGCTCTTTACAACGCAAACGCTGGTTCCTATGATTTTTGTATTCGGCGTTTTTCTGATATCGCTGAAAACGCACGGGTATTGCTATGGTATTGTTTCGGCTGTCTTAAGTGTATTTGCAGTGAATTTTGCCTTTACTTATCCTTATTATACTTTGGATTTTTTCGTAGAAGAAAGTATATTATCCGCTATAATTATGCTGCTTGTTGCCGTTTCCACCAGTACGTTGAACAGTAGGATACGCGACCAGGAGAATTTGCGGGCAGAAAGCGAAAAGGAGAGGATGAGGGGCAATCTGCTGCGGGCAATCTCTCATGATTTGCGTACGCCTCTTACATCAATATACGGCTCAGCTTCTACGCTGATTTCCAAGAAGGATGCACTTTCGGAAGAACAGCAGCTAAAGCTGTTGGGAGAAATTCAAGAGGATAGTGAATGGCTTATCCGCATGGTCGAAAACCTGTTGGCTGTTACAAGAATCGACGGCGCAAAGGTCAAGATTGTGAAAACGCCAATCGTTTTAGATGAGCTGATTGACTCAGTTCTTATGAAATTCGCCAAAAAACACCCGAATCAGAAGGTGATTACGCAGATACCGGCCGACTTTGTGGATATCCCTATGGATTCTATCCTTATCGAGCAGGTGTTGCTGAACTTTTTGGAAAATGCTGTGTTTCATGCGAAAGGAATGACAGAGCTGAAGCTGTCGGTTTCCCTTGCAGGAGATAAGGCCGTATTTGAAGTTGCCGACAACGGGTGTGGCATTCCGGAGGAAATTTTGGATAAGATTTTTACCGGATGCTATAAAAAGTCTGCAGCACCGATAGACGGAACGCGCAGTAATATGGGCATCGGTATTTCGGTTTGTGCTGCTATTATTAAGGCGCATGGCAGCGAGATTTTTGTGGAAAATCGGAAGGGCGGCGGTGCTGTATTCCGCTTTTCTTTGGCAAGAGGGTGCGATGATGAGCAATAATAAATTCAAAATTTTAATCGTAGAGGATGAAGCAAACATCCTTAGCTTCATCAAAGCCAACTTGGAAATAAGTGATTATCAGGTAATCTGTGCAGAAACCTGTGCGCTCGGCATGATGATGTACGCTTCTTATCATCCGGATCTCATTGTTTTGGATCTGGGATTGCCGGACCGTGATGGCTTGAGCTTGATTCAGGATGTTAGAGAAACGGATACTGTTCCCATCATTGTCCTTTCTGCCCGTTCCGGCGAAATGGACAAGGTGGAAGCCTTAGACCTTGGTGCGAATGATTACATTACCAAGCCGTTTGGAACTGAGGAACTGATGGCTCGTATCCGCGCAGTGCTTCGCAGTCATCGTTACAGCGAAAAAAACGAAGGTAACCACATCGGTAAATTTCAATTTCAGGATTTGATGATTGATTACGATAAAAGGCAGGTTTTGGTCGATGGAAACGAAATCGACCTGACACAGACGGAATACAATATTTTGACATTCCTCTCCATTCATGCGGGGAAGGTGCTGACGTATTCTGCCATAATCCAAGCAGTATGGGGTTATTCTGATTATGGGAGCGTCAAAAAGCTACAGGTAAATATGAAAAACATCAGGAAGAAAATGGGCGTGACACCCGGAGAAAAGCGCTATATTGTTAATGAGCTTGGTGTAGGCTATCGTATGCTGGCAGAAGATGAAGAATAAAATCTGCCGGAAAGTGTACAGATGGCAAGGGAAAACATAGCATGTAGCTTAAGGAATAAAGTAACGTTTTATTTGGCCTGCATTTTGGTTAAAGCTGTTTGGAAAAAGCAGGAATTATGGTAGAAGCCAGGCTTTGGCACACCTGGCAAAGGCTGATGTGCGTGAACAGCAGCTGGTTTTGGCAGATAAGCTGGCCAATATGCGTGCGATTGCACGTGATGATGTTAAATACGGCGAGGACTTATGGCAGCGCTTCAAACGCGGCAAGGATATTCAGAGCTAGTATTATCATGCTGCAGTGAAGGCAATGAGCGATTTGGAGTTTGATGCGGAGGCTGTGCCTTTTTATAAAGAATTTGAAGACAAGGTAAATCAGGTTTTTGGTTATGAAGAATAAGTGCTGAAGATGAATGCTACGAGCAGAATGATTGCTTAGTGTTTGAAGTTGGAGAGTAGAAGAGGACATCTTTTGCTGCTTAGTAAAGAGAAAATAACACAAAAGCAAAAGGACTAGAATTGGAGAAAATACTCGAATTCTAGTCCTTATTTTAGTTTATGAAGTTAGTTTTATTCCTGGCTCATAACATTATTGTTACGTCACGCAGCTTTTTTATCTTCCATCCGGGATACGAAGATGGTGCCTGCAAGGTCACCAAGGCAGTTGTTGGTAGTAGTACCCATATCAAAGATATGATAGAATGCTGCAATAATACCAACGATTTCAGTAGGTAAGCCAAAGGCCTCAACCATGATAAACAGTTTTACGATACCGCTGCCAGGAATACCGCCACCACCGGTAGAGAGGATAGCAGACATACCTACGATTTTCAGCATCGTAGGAATATCAAGCGAATGTCCTACGACCTGAGAAATGAAGACGATTACGCAGCCATAAAGGATAACGCTGCCATCATAGTTCATTTGGGAGCCTAACGGGATAGTGAAGCTGGAAATACGTTCCGGAACACCGAATTTTTCCTTAGCAACTTTAATGTTTACAGGAATGGAAGCTACGCTGGAACAGGTTGTTAAGGTATAAATCCAAAGCTCCATGGAATCTTTGATAAAGCGGAAGGGATTAATGCCGTTAGAAATCCAGAGAATACCGCCGTAAACCAAAATAACGTGAATGATGCACGCAAGATAATAGGTACCAGCTAAATATGCCATGCTTGTAAAAAGGCTTGCACCATATTTAGCAAAGGAATCAGCCATAAGGAAGAAAATACCGATAGGAGAAGCCTTCATAACCATGGTGATAAGAGAGAATACCATATCACTTACAGCTGCAAAGCCTTTTTTTAACATTTCTTTGTTTTCTTCATTTGCAACTTTCATGATTGCAATACCGAAGAATACTGCAACAATAAGGGTTTGAAGAATGTTGCCTTTAGTGAAGGTAATGAAAATGTTAGTAGTAAACATATCAGTGAAGAATTTTGCCATGGTAATGCTAGTGGCTGCAGCAACTTTTTTCGATGCAAGACCGGTAAAGTTAGCAATTTCGCCGGGACGGATAATTTCCGTGACTGCAAGACCAATGACAGTTGCTACAAGTGTTGTCAGCACATAGTAAGCTATAATGTGACCAGCAATTCTTCCTAAAGAACTTAAATTCTTCTGAGAAGTGATACCGGTGATGATAGTAAAAAATACCATTGGAACTACAATCATCTTTACGCAGTTAAGCCAAATGGTACCGATGAAGGCTACTTGCTTCATTATATCACCACAAATAAGTCCGGCTATGGAGCCGATAATCATGGCAACAAAAATCTGAGTCGTCAAACTAATTTTCTTTCCACCAATAGTCATGATGCTTCCTCCTTATAAGCTTTTATCAAGCTCCAAAATAATATGTGCAGCAGCTTTGGCATCTTCTGCCGTAATACCTTTGTAATATACTAAACGCACGCAGGTTTTGAGCACTGTTTTGATTAAAAGGCCCTTTTCTTTTGCCATTTCGCAGAATCTTGAGGGCGATACTGAAGCTCCTGCCAAATCCAAAACCAGAATGTTGGATTGCACTTCTTTTTGCAAGGAAATATGCTGTAATTTGCCTTGTAATAAAGAGGCTGTTAAACGTGCATTCTCAATATCCTCAATCATGCGGCTGATGTTATGCTTGAAGGCATAGATACCGGGTGCAGCAAAAACACCGCCTTGGCGCCATCCGCCACCCAAAATCTTACGAATTTCTCTACCTTCATCAACTTTGGCTTTAGTAGAGCACATAAGAGCACCAACAGGAGCGCCGATACCTTTAGAAATGCAAACCATTACAGAGTCTACGTATTGGCAGATTTCTTTTGCGTTTACGCCTAGGGATGCAGTAGCATGGAAAAGTCTTGCTCCATCCATATGAATTTTGGCTCCATATTTATCTGCCACAGCACGGAGCTTTGCCATCTCCTCTACGGGAATTACATAACCGCCTGAAAAATTATGAGTGTTTTCTATGCAGATTAGTTTTGCTCCGCTTTCCTTCAAAAGATTATCAATAGCATCAATATCAGGAGTGTTATTAGCATTAAATGGATATTTTATGGGCTCCATACGACAAAACTGATCGGAGAAAAGGAACTTTTCGGTTAACAACATATGCTGCTGTTCGTGTACCAGTACTTTTTCGCCAGCTTTGGCCCATAAGAGAGCACCTACAGTATTAGCGAAAGTTCCTGTAGGACAAAGCAAGGCTGCTTCTTTACCAGTAGTTGCCGCTACTAGATCCTCTAATTCATTGATAGTCTTATCTTCACCACGATTATTTTTGTCAGTACGTCCATCATCTCCGAGCGGAGCTGTTAAAATTGCTTCTAGCATTGCTCGGTCAGGCATTGTAAGGGTATCACTTCTTAAATCAATCATGTATTCACTCTCCTTAAAAAATATAAAAACCTCTAGTTTTTACTCTAGAGGTTATAGTCTGGTAATAGCTATAATGCTCTGTCCTTTGGCCTGAGAGACTCAAGAATTACTTCTTTTCCACCTTCGGCGCCCATAAGGGACTCTCCAGAGTTGTGCAAAGCTTTCTACGTGAAATATTGAGAAATGGCGCTTTGCACTGCATATCAATCACTATATATAATATATCTTATAATCAGTGACTTGACCAATACTAAAAACTATGTTTTAATATACAAAAAAAGCTATATTATTTTTGGCGGAAAGAGCGTATTAACCGTGTTTTTCAAGGGTATAGCAGAAGTAGAAATCAAGTTGCGATTATTTGTGTATTTATTATTCATGGTATTTGCGAGGCTATTATGGAAAGAGTTATGGAATATATTTTGGCTATTGCAAAATTCAAAAGCGTATCCAAGGCAGCAGAAAATTTATTTATCAGCCAGCCTGCCTTAAGTGCAATAGTAAAAAAAGAAGAAAAACGACTGGGTGTTGAACTTTTTGATAGGCAATACAAGCCTCTGCAGCTTACAAATGCAGGAACTATATATGTTAATGCAGCTAAGAAGATAAAAGACATTGAAGAAAAAATGCTTTACGACTTAAATTGTAAAGAGCAGAATGGTGTTAGAAAAATAACAATAGCAAGCTATGCTTTTTTGTTTACGCATTTTCTTGCGAATTTTGTTGAGAAATTTAAATCACAGCTTTCACGTGACATAGAGATAGAGCTCATTGAGAAACGTACTGAGGAAGCGCTTCCAGGAATACAGAAAGGCATTTACGATTTTGCCATTACGACTCATCAGAGGCGCGTTAAAGGCTGTTCTAGTGTACCTTTATTAAAGGAAAAGGTAATTATTGCCGTACCTAATAAACTGTACCCCTTTGTCAAGACAAATATGAAAGAAAAAAGAAAATTTAACTAA
>OJRO01000395.1_pt1 | contig 45917 bp, 39 predicted proteins | sample 1599221 | NCBI WGS metagenome assembly OJRO01 (sample SAMN03922449, study PRJEB24848) | human gut metagenome | isolation source: stool sample | host: Homo sapiens | place: Germany | collected 2009-11
AGTCATAATCCATGACTCTTTCTACTTTTCGGAGCAGATGGTCTGGGGGGACTAATGCATCCACATCCACCATCACTATATCTTTTCGAGAATTCTTTCTCCAATTTTCCATCCTTAGCCCCCCTTTTTCTCTATTATACCAGAAAAACCTCGCCACCGGCGAGGTTCTTTGACAAGCTGAAACACACGGCTCCCAACGGGAGCCGTGTGTTTTTGTATTCTGTGAGGAAAGGTCAGTGGGCGAGCCAGCCGGCGTACTCCTCCGCGGCGCGCACCCGGCCCACAGCAGAGAGAGAGGCCCCCTGAGGGCGGAAGAGATGCTGGGCCAGCTGGCGCAGCTCCTGCCGAGTCACCTGCTCATAGCACTCCAGAAGCTCATCTACCTCCCGCACCCGGCCGTACAGAAGGCCGGAGGCGCCCAGGTGGCTCATTCGGGACTGGACGGACTCCAGGCCCATTAGAAGGCCGGCCTGAGCCTGTTCCCGGGCACGGTCCAACTCCTCCTGGGTGGGACCATGCTCAGCCAGGTCGCTGACGATGTTCCGCACGGCATCCAGGGCCTGAGCCTCCTGTTCGCTGCCGGTGGCGGTATAGATACCCAGCAGACCGGTGTCCGCATGGTCGGCCACATAGGAATATACGGTATAGCACAGCCCCCGCTTCTCCCGCAGCTCCTGGAAGAGGCGGGAGGAGCAGCCTCCCCCCAGGATGGAGTTGAGCAGCAGCAGGGCGTAGCGCTGGTCATCCCGATAGGACAGGCCGGGGTAGGCCAGGATCAGATGGTTCTGCTCAATGGCCTTCCGGCGCACAGTGACAGCGGGGTGGTAGACCGCGTCCCGCATCCGGCGGGGTGTGGAGGCGGGCAGGGCGGCCAGCCGTTCCCGCAGGGCGGTGATGTGGCGCTCCTCAAAGCGGCCTGCCAGGGCAACCACGATAGAGCCGGGACAGTAGTGCTCCGCCTGCCACTGGCGCAGGGATTCCCCCGTCATCTCATTCAGGGTAGAGGAGCGGCCCAGGATGGGGCGGCCCAGGGGGCGGCCCTTATAGACCGCCATGGACAGCCGGTCGGCGCACAGGTCCTCCGGGGCATCCTCGTACATCCCGATCTCCTCCAGAATCACGCTCGGCTCCAGTTCTACATCCTCCTGGGCGAAGCGGGAATGGAACAGCATATCGCACAGCAGGTCAGAGGCTCGGTCCAGGTGGCGGTCCAGGCACCGGGCGTAGTAGCAGGTGCTCTCTTTGGTGGTATAGGCGTTGACCTGACCGCCGATGGCGTCGATCTCCCGGGCCAGGTCAGCGGCGGAGCGCCGGTCAGTGCCCTTAAAGGAGAGGTGTTCAATAAAATGGGCCGCGCCGTTTTCTGTGGCGCGCTCGTGGCGGGAGCCCGCCCCCACGAAAAATCCGAGGGCGGCGGAGCGGGCCCCCGGAATGTATTCAGTCAAAAGCCGGGCTCCATTGGAAAGGGTAATGGTACGGTACATGGCTGTTTCCTCACTTTGACAAGTTTCGTGGATAAAGTATATCACATCTCTAGGGAATCCGTCTATCCAAGTTTCACATTTCTGTACGCCTTTCCCGCGGACGCTGAAAAAATGGAAGCCCACGGGTATAATGTGCCCCGAGCCTGTCCACAATAGGCTTCGGAGGTGGTTTCCATGAAACGGAACCGATTGGAAAAACTGGGCGACTTCGTGCTGGGAAAGGGCTTCTACATAGTCCTGTTCCTGTGCGTCGCCGCAATTGGAATTTCGGGCTATTATCTCATCCGCTCCGTCAGCGGGAGCGAGCCGGCGCAGGAGCCGGTCACAGCGAACCCCAGCGTCACCCTGCCGGACAGCAGCGCGGTCTTTCCCGGCGAGCAGTCCCACCAGCCTCAGCCTACGCCGGAGCCGGCGGCTCAGCCGGACGATCCTCAACCGAAGAAGGACGCGGAGACGGCCGCACCGGCGCAGCCCCGGGAGGTGGTCTACACCTGGCCGGTGAAGGGGCAGGTGCTCCGGGGCTTCACGGTGGAGGCCCTGGCCTATGACGAGACCATGGGGGACTGGCGGACCCATGGGGGGATCGACATCGCCGCCGAGGAGGGCCGGAAGGTGCTGGCCGCCGGAGAGGGCCAGGTGGCTGAGGTGTACGACGACGCCATGATGGGGACCACGGTGACCGTCCTTCAGCCGGACGGCGTGACCGCGGTGTATTCCAACCTGGCGCAGGAGACCGCGGTGGCGGTGGGCGACCCGGTGGATACCGGGACCGTACTGGGGGAGGTGGGCCGCACCGCCATGGCGGAGAGCGGGCTGGAGCCCCATCTCCATCTGGAACTGTTGGCGGACGGAGAGCCGGTGGACCCCCTGGACTATCTGCCGGAGCTGAATTGAACAGTGAGCATCATGCAGGAGGGCGGCTGTCGCATGACAGCCGCCCTCAGAATTTTGGATCAGGTGTGCCGCAGAGCGGCTTCCTTCAATGCGGGATAGCGCTTGATGGCGTCCAGATAGGCCACCACGATCGCTTTTTTGGAGGAGCCGCCGTAGCGGCGGTTCAGTTCTGCCTCCAGGGTCTCCTTCCGCTCCCACAGGTTACGCCCCACAAAGAGGCGGGAGAGGAATTCCTCGGTCAGATCCACTGTATGAGTACAGCCGAATTGAAGGATCTGGTCAGTCTCCGGGTCCACCTCAAAGGCGAGGTAAAAGGAGTTGAAGATCTTGGTGATGGCGTTATCCAGGTTGGTGCGGGACTCGCCGATCAAATACACACTCTCTGACATCACTGTGTCTCCTCCTGACTGCTGCTTATACTGTATGCTCTATTATGCCGTCCCGGGCGGCGGGAAGCAAGCGTTTTTTAGGACTTACAGGCTGTTTCTGTGGAAAAAGTCCAGTGCGTTCTGATAGAGGATGCCGGAGGCCACCGGCTCAGGGATATTGCGGGAGAGCAGATACTCATAGATCCCGGCCGCCTTGGAAGGGGAGTCCAGGCACTCAGGGAGCTGGGCGCCGTCGAAGTCGGAGCCCAGGGCCAGGCACTTTTCAGCGCCCAGAGTAAGGAAATGGTCCACATGGCGGTACAGGTCGTCCAGGCTCTCCACCTTCCGGTCCTCCCGGAGGAAGGCGACGAAGTAGTTCAGGCCGATGAGGCACTCACGGCGCACCATCTCCCGGATCATGTCGTCGGTGAGGTTGCGCTTGTGGGCGGCCACAGAGCGGGCGTTGGAGTGGGTGGCGGTAAAGGGCTTCTGGGCCACCTCCAGCAGATCGGCGAAGCCGGTGTCGTTCAGGTGAGAGACGTCCGCCAGGATGTGATACTTCTCCAGCTCGGGGATCAGCTTTTTGCCGAAGTCGGTCAGGCCGTGCTCGCTGACATGACCGGAGCCGATCTCGTTCTCACCGTTCCAGGTGAGGGTGATGGCCTTAACCCCGTCCTCCGCCAACAGGCGGACCCGGTCCAGATCTCCGGCCAGAGCGGAGCCGTTCTCCACGCTGAGGAAGGCGGCGGTCCGGTTGGACTGGAAGGCCACCTCCATATCAGCGCAGGTGCGGCAGCGCTTCACCCGGTCGGAGAACTTGTCCATCTGGCGGATGAAGTTGTCCCGGTTGGCCTCGTAATAGCGGATGGCGTCCTCGCCCCGGCATTCATCGGGGATGAAAATGGCATAAAACTGGGCCCAGTGGACCCCCTCGGGGATGCTGGACAGGGACAGGACACGCTGGGGGTCGTCCAGGGTGTCGGTGCCCAGACCGCTGCTGTACTTGCAGTCGGTCAGAGTGTCACAGTGCAGATCGATCAGTGCGTAAGGTTTCATAGCTATCATTCCTGCCTTCCAAACTTATGGTGGGATGAGGCCGGTTGGCTCTCTCGGCAGGGCAGACGCCGCGCCGGGGAAGATCGGCCGTCGGGGTGTGCCCCCCGGACCCGCTGGAGTCCGGGGGACGGGACGTGAGAAGAAGCGTGCGTTACTGCTGGAACATCTGGGTGAAGATCACGGCGCACTCCGCGCGGGTGGCGGAGCCGGCAGGCGCCAGAGTGGAGGCGCTCCGGCCGGAAATGAGGCCACTGCCCACAGCCCAGCTCATAGCGTCCTTGGCCCAGACGGACATGTTGGCGGCGTCGGCATAACCGGCCAGGTCGGCGGTCTTGGAGACATCCATCCCCTTCTTCTGGGCATAGCTGTGGAGGATCACGGCCAGCTGTTCACGGGTGACAGGGGCGTTGGGCTCCATGCGGCCATCGGGATAGCCGGCGATCACACCCTGGGCCTTGGCCCACTGCATGGCGTCGTGGAACCAGGCGTTGGCGGGCACGTCAGAGATGGCGGCCGCGCCGGAGACGGCGGGCTTGCCTTCCCGGGCGTACAGGATCTGGGCGACCATGGCGCGGGTGACGGTGCCGTTGGGGTCAAAGCGGTCGGCGGAGACGCCGGCCATCAGGCCCATGTCCACGGCGTCCTGCACCGCATCATAGAACCAGTCGTTCTTGGAGACGTCGGAGAAGCCCGGCTGGTCCACAGCGCCCTCCAGGGCGAAGGTGGCGCGGATGGTCTGGTCGCTGGTGACGTTCTTGAAGGTATAGGAGTCCACCGCGCCCACGCTCTTGCCGTTGACGGTCACGTCAGCGATGGCGTAGCCCTTGTCGGCGGTGATGGTATAGGTCTTGGAGTCGCCCTTTTCCACGCGGACGGTGCCCTTGGGGCTGATGGAGCCGCCGTTGCCGGCAGAAGCGCGGATGGCGTAGGTGGGATCGGAGTCATCGCTGCCGCCGCCGGAATTGCCGCCGGAGTCGCGGGCGAAGGTGACGGCGATGGTGTGGTTGTCGGTCACATTGTCAAAGGTGTAGGAGTCCACCGCGCCCACGCTCTGGCCGTCCACGGTCACATCGGAGATGTGGTAGCCGGAGAAGGGGGTGATGGAGTAGGTCATGCTGTCGCCGCTGGTCAGATTGGTGCGGCCCTCGGGGGAGATCACGCCGCCGTTGTTGGCGGAGGCGTCAATGTAGCGGACGTCCTGGAACAGGTCGGCCAGGATCGCATCAGCCTTCATGTCGGCATAGCCGTCGGGGTCGGAAATCGTTCCGCCCAGAGTCCAGCTGAACTTGCCGGCGTTGGAATCACGGTCATAGTCAGTATAATCCTCAAAGCTCTTGTAGACCTTGTGATAGCGCTCCCACCACTGGGGATAGTATTTGCTCATGTACTCCTCGGCCAGCTTCACAGCCTGGCAGTCCTCGGAGTCGCCCACACCGTTGATCTGGACGCCGCCGCCGCCCTCGCCATTGATGCTGTCAGAGGGGGTGGAGTGGAGGATGACCAGAGAGCCGTCCTCGCACTTGCCCAGGCAGATCCAGACGTGGCCGTTCATGGAGAAGATGTCGCCGGTCTTGAAATCGTCAGGAGTGAAGTCCTTCTGCTCCCAGGTGCCCCAGCCCTGCGTCTCGGCGAAGTTCTTGGCCTGCTGGGTGGCGGACATGACGTAGCCCTCACTGTCAGCCACAGTGCTGTTCTCGGTGTGCATCACGTTGTAGACGGACCAGCCCACGAAGGCGGAGCAGTCGATGCCGCCGTAGTAGTACTGGTTCCACTGCTCATGGGGATAGTAGCTCTCGCTGTGGTCAGCATTGTACTTGTAGGTGTAGTTGGCGTCCTGGCTCTGGAAGAAGTCGATCCAGCTCTGGGACAGGCCGATGGTCATGGCCTGGTTGGAGGAGTTCACGTCCTGCCAGTCCCAGGAGCCGCCGTAGACGTACAGAGAGGTGCCCACAGGTTCCAGGGCGGTGGCCAGGAAGTTCTTCAGGGTCTTCTCGCCGGGTTTGCCGGACACAGGGGCGGTGTAGTCCTCGGCCACGAAGGTCTTATAGATGGTCTGGGCATCGTTGCCATTGACCATGACCTTGACGGAGTCGCCCACAGAGACGGAGGCCTCTTTCACAGAAGCGCCGCCGGCCTCGCTGGTGATCTCATAGACCTCGGTGCTGTTGCCCAGGTCCAGGGTCTGGCCGTCCACGGTGATGGAGCTGCCGCTCTTGGCGGTCACAGTGCCCATGACCACGTCATCGTGGCCCTTGTCCTTCAGTTCCACGGCGGTGACCTCGTTGGCGGTCACATCGATGTCGTAGACATAGCCCTCCATCAGCTGGTTCTGGAGGCTGTACTTGTCCGCGTCATCCACAGTGAAGGTGCGGACGTCGCCGTCCACGAAGAACTGGTGCTGGAAGGTGGGCTTGTGGTCCCAGTTGGTGTTCCGGTCGCCGTAGTCCTTGACGCCCAGATATACGGCCTCGCCTTCATAGGTGTCAAACAGGTCGGCCAGGATCTCATCGGCGCTCATGTTGGCATAGCCGTCGGGGTCGGAGAGGGTGCCGTTCAGGTCCCAGCTGAACTTGCCGGCGTTATCGCCAGTGAACGAAGTATAATCTTCAAAGTTCTTATAGACCTCATTGTAGCGATCCCACCACTGGGGATAGTACTTGCTCATGTATTCCTCGGCCAGCTTCACAGCCTGGCAGTCCTTGGAGTCGCCCACACCGTTGATCTGGACGCCGCCGCCGCCCTGGTTGTTGACGCTGTCGGAGGGGGTGGAGTGGAGGATGACCAGAGAGCCATCATCACACTTGCCCAGGCAGATCCAGACGTGGCCGTTCATGGAGAAGATGTCACCGGGCTTGAAATCGGCAGGGGTGAAGTCCTTCTGTTCCCAAGTTCCCCAGCCCTGCTCTTCGGCAAAATTCTTGGCCATTTTGGTGGAGGACATGACATAGCCCTCGTTGCCGCTCTCGGTGTTCATAATGTTATAGGCGGCCCAGGCCACATAGGCGGAGCAGTCAATACCAGCGTAGTAGTACTGGTTCCAAGCGTTATGGGGATAGTAGCTCTCACTGGGGTTGGCTTCGTTCTTATAGGTGTAATCAGCGTTCTGGCTCTGGAAGAAGTCGATCCAACTCTGGGACAGGCCGATGGTGCTGGCCTGATTGGAGGAGGCTGCGTCCTGCCAGTCCCAGGTGCCGCCGTAGATGTAAAGGGCGGTGCCCACGGGCTCCATGGCGGTGGCCAGGAAGTTCTTCAGGGTCAGCTTGCCGGGCACGCCGCTGACAGGGGCGGTGTAGTCTTCGGCCACGAACATCCGGAACAGCTTGGTCACATGGTCATCAGAGTCCACCACGATGCGGACGGTATCGTTTACCTTCAGCTCATCGAACGTGATTTTCGTAACAGTGGCTCCGCCGGCCTGAGCGTCGATGTCATAAAGTTCGGCGTCATCATTGACGGTGAAGGATTCATTGTCAATATAAATTTGTTTGCTGGCAGATTTGACCTTGGTCAGAACACCGGCCACATCGCCCTCTTCCATCTCGGCGGCGGTGATCTGACCGTCATCAATGGTGACGTCGTAGATATAGCCCTCCTGGAGCTTGTTCTGGATCTCAAATTTTCCACCGTCGGCGGGGATGGTGAACTCTTTTTCCTTACCATCCACAGAGAAGCGGTGAACAAAGTTTTCTTTGTCATCCTTGGTGACAGTACCGTAGTCCTTAACACCCAGGTAGACAACATCCTCACCATCTGTCTGCCGGGGGGGGGCATTTGTCTCTGACGCGTCAACGGCAAAGGCCGGTACTGCCAGGGACGACAGCATGGACGCGGAGAGAAGCAGGGCGCAAAGCTTCTTCTTCATTCGTTGCACATTCCTTTCCAGATTTTGATGTGAGAGCTTACAGCTCCGTGTATTCCAGGACCTCCTTGGTCCTCAGGAATTCCTCATAGCGCAGGCCGCGGTCCTCGGTCTCCATCTCGCCCACCTGGTTGTCGTACGGGTCGGCGCGCCAGTGGTCCTTGGGGACGTCAAAGTCACCCTGGAACTGGGTGTTGGCAACCATGCGGAAGGTGTCCAGATTGCCAAAGTAGTGGAGGCGGCGCGCCTCGTTATTCTCCCGGACAGCACCGACTCCGAAGGAGGGGTCGGCGTACAGCCAGCCGTATGGGGCGGCGTAGAACTGGGCCCAGTCGTGGGCCCCGCAGAAGCCGGGCTCCACCTTCCAGCCGCTCTGCCACCGGGCCGGAACTCCGGCGCAGCGGCACAGGGTGATGAACAGCAGTGCGAACACGCCGCAGTCCCCCGTTCTGCTCCGGGCACAGTTCTCCGCAATGTTCTCCAGGCTGAAATAGGCCGGCATGAAGTTATAGGAGGCGTTTTGAGTGATGAAGTCATAGATCCGGCGGGCCTTTTCCAGATTGGTGTCCGCCCGCTGGGTCAGATCCTGGGCCAGCGCCCGGAGATAGGGGGTGAAGAGAATGTGGGGGGCCTCCTCTCCCAGCCAGCGTTGGGCATCCACCGGCAGCTCGGGCGCGCCGGGGGCGGTCTCAGGCCGGGTCAGATCGTGGTAGCGCTGGGTCTGAGTGAAGGAGAACTCCACTTCAAAGGGGTGGTTCTCCTCCATGACCTCCTCCCAAAAGACCACCCGCTGGGGGACGTCCTCGGGGGAGATGTGGGTGGGCTCGGGGGAGACGCGCTCAATGTGGATGTCGCTCTGCGCGTCGCAGGCGCAGGGGAGGGGCAGATAGGCCCGCACCCGGCGGCCCGGCTCAAAGACCTCGTCCTTCATCCGGACAGTGGCCCGGCAGCGCACCCGGCTGGCGGCGGTCCCCTCCGTGCGGAGCCGGTCAGCCACACGGTCCAGGCGGCCCTCGGGGTCCTGGCCGTCCGCTCCGGCGGTCTTGACGCCCGCACGGGCGGCAAAGGCCGCGTTGGTCTTGCAAAGCGTTTCAAAGAAACGGTCGAAGTAGTGGGGGACGCCGTGGTCATAGATCCAGTCGATCTTCCACTGGTCCTCCAGGGCGTCGAACTCCGCCTCGGTGAAGCCGGGGATGTGCTCCCGCACCAGGGCCAGGGCCTCCTCCTTGGGATAGGGATAGTCCAGAGGCAGACGGAGGATCATCTCACGCTGGACCGTCAGACAGCGCTTGAGGGCCTCCGGCGTGGTGGGGGAGGCCAGATGGCGGTCAATGGCGGCCACAGCCCCCTCAAAGTCCCCGTGGAGCTTCCGGCGCAGGACGTCGTTGGGCAGCCCGATTTGGAGATAGCGGAAATTTTCGTTGATGTTCATGGTTCTCCTTTCCATTTTTGCCAGTGCTTAGATGAAAAAGGGTAAAAAGGTGCGCCGGACCTCCGGGGCCCGGCGCACCGGTGTCGCATCAGACGAACATATGAAGGATGGCGCCCATACCCAAACCGAGTAGGTTGCCGATGGCCGCGCCCAGCACGCCCATCAGAACGCCGATGCCGGCGAAGGACGCGTCATAAGCGGTAGCCACAATGGGGGCCGATGCACTGCCGCCGATGTTAGCCAGGGAGGCAGTGGAGACCATGCACAGATCCCAGTGGAAGATCTTGGACAGGATGAACATGACAACCACGTGCAGCACCAGAACCAGCATGCCGTAAACGACCCACATGGGGGCGGACAGCAGATCGGTGACGGAGGCGGTGGAGGCCAGCAGGGAGACAACAGCGTACAGATAGATGTTGGACATCTCCTCCACGGCGGGCAGCTTGCCCAGAGGAGTCATGGCGCAGATCAGGCCCAGTACAGTGACGAACACGGTGGTGCAGGTGCCCTTGTCGAACATATCCAGACCCATGTTGGCCAGACCAGCGTTCATGGCGGCGCCCACAGACTGGGAGATAGCGGAGACCAGCAGGGACAGACCGATCAGGAAGATCCAGTCGCCGGAGGTAGCCTTGCGGGCCTTATCCTTCTCCACCTCAGCGTTGGCGGCGGCGGCGATGGCGTCCAGGCCGGAGGTATTGGCCTTGGTGGCCTTGTTCCACTTGTTGGCATAGCGGACGGCCAGCAGCAGCAGGGCGATCCACACGGAGTAGCACACGGTGTCCAGAGCCAGGGCGCAGCTGTAAGCGCCGCTGTCCACGGGCAGGGCATCCTGCATAGCGGCCATGTTGGCGGAGCCGCCGACCCAGGAGGCGTACAGAGCGGCCACGGCGGCCCAGGTCTTCTCACCGCCGCCCAGGGGGCCCATAAAGACAGGATAGAACACCAGGAAGCCAAGGCCAAGGGTCAGGGAGCAGCCCAGGAAGATGGCGATCATCCGGCCGCCCAGCTTGGCCAGCTTGCGGAAGTCGCACCGCAGCAGCATGACGAAAATCATGGCGTACAGCAGGTTGTTCTTCAAGGCGGAGTAGACCGCGGAGCAGGCGTCCGAGGCGTACAGGCCCATGGTGCAGAAGATCATGTTCAGCACATAGATCCACACCAGGGGGGGGACCACATTAAAGACCTTCCACTTGGTGTACTTCTCCAGAGCCAGCAGACCGCCGGCCAGGAACATCAGAAATGCGATGTAAGTAAAGCCGTTTGTGATGGTAAACATAGTTTTGTTTCCTCCCTGTTTCTAGTGATTGGGGATCTGTCTCCCAGCACACGACCCGGGGGACAGTGGGAAGCGGAGCTTCCCAGTTTTGACACACCTCTCTCTCCTTGAACTTGGGGCGCTGCGCTCTGTCCTCCTTCCAGTTGGTTTTGCATACAAAAAAACCAGCAAAAACAAGAAGCACGTAAAGACGTACCCTTATTTTGGCTGGATTTTATCTGTGGTGACGGGACGGAAAGGACCCCTCAGACAGCTAAAGCAGCAATTCACTTGATAATAGATATTATAGCAATTTCAACGAAAAAGTCAAGTGACTTTTGCGCTGGGATGTGGAAAAAGATAATTGGTGATGAAAAACCCCCTTCTATATGGGGATTTAGGCCCTGTCATAATGAAAAAAGTGTGGTGGACAAGCCGACGGGAACCGACAGGAAGTGTGTGGAGGTGGTTTGGACTGTCAATTTGCACAAACGATTGATAAGATGAATATTCTTTCATTCTGCTTGACGGGTGGACGGACCGCACCGTATAATGGAGCCCACAGAAATGGAGCGGAGCGGCCCAGCCGTGCGCTTCGAAGCAGAAGGAGGGAGGAGCAGGATATGGGACAAAAGGCGATCCTGATGGCGGGCCTGCTGACTGTGGCCCTGTTCGCCTGCGGCGGTCCGTTTTCCATGGAGGAGACTGCGGGAGGCGAGGGCGCGCTCTCCGGCTCACAGGCGTTGCAGAGTGGAGACGGCTCAGCCTGCTCCATGGAGCGGTCCTGTGCGGTGCTGTATATCGGCGTCGGGAACCAGTTTGCGGAGTATCCGGTGGAGTACACCGGCGAGTTGGATGAGAATGGACAGATCCCGCCGGAGGAGGTGGTGTCCGCCATGGCCAGCCTCACCGGCTGGAGCCTGGATCTGGCAGAGCCGATCTTTTCCGGAAAGGGCGGGATCACGGTCTCCTTCGCGGATACCTCCGCCCTGTTTGTCGGCCCTCCGGAGGAACAGAGGGAGGAGTTCCGTGTTTATGACGCCCTCCAGCTGGACCAGACGATTCTGGACAGCCTGAAGAAAACCCTCCAGTGCTGGGCGGTGGACCCGGAGCTGGGGGACCCAGACCAGGTGGACGTCTGGTTCTGCGGGGCGGACGGCGGCGACCTGGCCCTCCCCGGCACAGGGGTGACCATCCCAGCGGCTCAGCCCTATGAGCAGTTCCCACAGCCCGGAGCTGGGGCGGCGCCGTAGACCGGCGCCGCCCCAGCTGGGATATGACAAGACGGCAAGAGGCCCCGGCGATCCGCCGGGGCCTCTTGCCTGTGTGTGTTGTAAAAGGAGAGGGAGAAATGGGAGAAATTTTAAGACTTCGTGTTTACATTCATATCCTACCCCATAATTAAGGCAAAATCGTGACGGTGGTATGAACAGTTTGTAAACAGTTTCACGCAAAACCGCTGCTTTTCTCTCTAAAACATACAGGACTGATCCAGAGAGGGCATAGAACTGCCCTGCCTTCCGTCTTGACGGAACAACGGGCGGCGTGAGATAATATATTGATAAAAGGCATAGATCTGCCGGGGCCTGTTGGCTCCAGCGGAGCAAGGAGGCATTTTGCATTGATTAAGGCATTGACCCGGCGCTGTCTGGGCGGAGCGGACCCCACCGCTCCGGAGGTCCGGCAGCGGTGCGGAACACTGGCGGGAGGCGTGGGCATCCTGCTGAATACCCTGCTGTGTCTGGGAAAGCTGGGGGCAGGGCTGCTCACCGGCTCCATCGCCGTGGTGGCGGACGGGCTGAACAACCTGTCGGACGCCGCCTCGTCGGTGATCACGCTGATCGGCTTCCGGCTGGCCGGGCAGGCGGCGGATGAGGAGCACCCCTTCGGACACGGGCGGATCGAGTACCTCAGCGGCCTGCTGGTGGCCATGGCAATCCTGCTGATGGGCTTTGAGCTGGGGAAGAGCTCCCTGGAAAAGCTGCTCCACCCGGAGGAGCTGTCCTTCTCCTGGCTGGCCATTGCCATCCTGGCGGTGTCCATCGGGATGAAAATTTGGATGTTCCGCTTTAACCGCGTCCTGGGGGAGGCCATCTCCTCCCAGGCAATGAAGGCCACGGCGGCCGATTCCCTCTCCGACGCGGTAGCCACCGCCGTGGTGCTGGCCGCCGCCCTGGTGGACCACTTTCTGGACCTTCAGGTGGACGGCCTGGCCGGCCTGCTGGTGGCCGCGTTTATCCTTAAGACGGGCTGGGAGGCCGCTAAGGACACGCTGGACCCCCTGCTGGGCCGGGCCATGGATCCGGAGCTGGCGGCAGACATCGACAAGCTGGTGCTGTCCCACCCCAACATCCTGGGCATCCACGACCTGGTTTATCACGACTACGGACCCGGCCGGGCCATGATGTCCTTCCACGCGGAGGTCCCGGCGGACACCGATCTGCTGGAGATGCACGACATCATCGACCACATCGAGCGGGAGCTAAAGGCCAAGCACCACATTGAGACGGTGATCCACACCGACCCAGTGGTCAATGATGAGCGCACCAACGCCCTGCGGGAGCAGGTGGAGGCGGCGGCCAAGGCGCTGGATCCAGCCCTGTCTATCCACGACCTGCGGATCACCGCCGGCCCATACCACACCAACGTGCTGTTTGATGTGATGGTACCCTACGGCTTCCGCCTGACCGACGCCCAGGTGACCCGGGAGCTGCGGCAGGCGGTGGAGGCCCTGTCGGAGAAGTATTCCGCGGTGATCCAGGTGGACCACTCCTATGTGGAGCGGCGGGAGGACGTCTGACGGGGGATATTTACAAATTATTCACCCCAAACGCGGGGATCCCGTCTATAATAGAGGAGAAGATCCGGGTGGGAGGGGCAGAATGCGCCCGCCCGGGCCACCAATGAAAAAATGGAGGGTTTCACCATGTCCCAGAAGGTGCTTATTGTAGAGGATGACAGTAATATCGCAGAGCTGCTCCATCTCTATCTGGAGAAGGAGGGGTTTGAAACCAAAGTAGCCAAGGACGGCGGAAAGGGTGTGGAGTATTTCCGCTCCTTCCAGCCGAACCTGGTGCTGCTGGACATCATGCTGCCCATTATGGATGGCTGGACCGTGCTGAAAAAGATCCGGGAGGAGTCTGCGGCCCCGGTCATCATGCTCACCGCCAAGGGGGAGACCGAGGACAAGGTGACCGGCCTGGAGGGGGGCGCGGACGACTACATTGTCAAGCCCTTCGAGATGAAGGAGGTCCTGGCCCGCATCCACGCGGTGCTCCGCCGCACCGGCCAGGAGGAGGAGCAGGGAGATCAGAAGCTGTCCTTTGATAAGCTGGTCATCAACTTGGACTCCTATGAGCTGCTGGTGGACGGCAAGCGGGTGGATACGCCCCCCAAGGAGCTGGAGCTGCTCTATCATCTGGCCTCTGCGCCCAACCGGGTGTTTACCCGGAACCAGCTGCTGGACGAGGTGTGGGGCTTCGACTACTTCGGCGACTCCCGGACGGTGGACGTCCACATCAAGCGCCTGCGGGAGAAGCTGGAGGGGGTCAGCGACCAGTGGCGGCTCAAGACCGTGTGGGGCGTGGGCTATAAATTTGAGGTGGCCCCCGCCAACGGGGCCGGCTGAGAAAAAGAGGGGGGATTCCCTTGAAAAGCCTGTACAAGCGGGAATTGACCATGATGGTGGGCATCGTCGCCCTGTCCTTTACCCTGTTGTCCACCGCGTTCATGCTGCTGTCCTACCGGTACATCATCTCAGAGACCCGGGACCGGCTGGAGCGGAACGCGGGCTATATCGCCGCGGCCACCAGCGACTATTTGCAGAATGTGGACAGCCTCAGCCTGCTGGACGGGATCAAATGGACTTTGTACCAGAGCACTATGGAGACGGTCTCCGCGGTCTCAGAGGCCTCGGTGATCGTTACCAACACCCAGGGGGAGATCCTGTACGCCACGGACAGCGACCTCTACCACAAGCAGATCCCGGACCGGGTAGTCCAGCAGATCCTCCAGCAGGGGCACTACAACGGCATCACCAATCTGGGGGGGATCTATGGGGCCAACCGCTATATCGCGGGACTGCCGGTGCAGACCAAGCTGACCCCCACGCTGGCCGCCAACCTGGGGCTGGTCCTGGTGTCAGGGGACACCAGCGGCCTTTCAGAGATGTGGCGGGCCACGGCCACCATCTTCTTCTTTGCGGCGGTGGTGGTGCTGCTCATCGCGGTGATCGCCAGCTCCATCACTTCGGCCCACCAGACCCGCCCCCTCACCGAGATGGCGGAGGCCGCCCGGAAGTTCGGGCGGGGTGAGTTTGACGTGCGGGTCAACAGCTATAAGGACCGCTGCGACGAGATCGGGGAGCTTGCGGAGGCGTTCAACTTCATGGCCAACTCCCTGGAGAAGGTGGAGAGCCAGCGGGCTGATTTCATCGCCAACGTCTCTCACGAGCTCAAGACCCCCATGACCACCATCGCCGGCTTTGCCGAGGGCATCCTGGATGGCACGATCCCGCCGGAGAAGGAGGGGGAGGCGCTGAATGTGGTGGTGTCCGAGACCCGGCGGCTGTCCCGCCTGGTCCGGAGGATGCTGGACCTATCCAGGCTCAACGCCCTGACGGAGACGGTCACCGCTCAGGAGCAGTTTGACATCATAGAGGTCATGTCCCGGGTGCTGGTCAGCCTGGAGGGGAGGATCACCGGCCGGGGCCTGGATGTGGACGCTCAGTTCCCGGAGGATCCGATCATGGTGTGGGGCGACCCGGACGCGGTGACCCAGGTGTGCTATAACCTGCTGGACAATGCGGCGAAGTTTGCTGCCCAAGGGACGGACATCACAGTCCAGATCACCAAAAAGGACGGAAAGGCCCTTGTCACCGTACGCAATCTGGGGGCGACCATCCCGCCGGACGAGCTGCCACTCCTCTTTGAACGCTTCCACAAGGCGGATTACTCCCGCAGCGTGGACCGGGAGGGTGTGGGCCTGGGCCTATATATCGTCAAAACCATTTTGGGCAATTTGAAGGAAAATATCACCGCCACCAGCGAGGATGGGGTGACCCAGTTCACCTTCACCCTGACGCTGGCGTGACGGCCGGCTGAGACCGGAGAGATGGGAAGTGCCGTTATGAAGGAACAGCCGAACGACCTCTGGAGGGGAGGCCCCTGGGAGCAGCCCTCCCCCTCCTTCCCGACCCCGCCGCCGGTGGTGGTCCCAGCCCGGCGCCCGCCGGTCCTCAGGGTCCGGCGCCGCCGCCGCACCCTGCTGCCATTTTTGGCTTTGTTCCTGCTGGTGGTGGGCCTGTCCCTGGGAACGGTGGCGGTGCGCTGGCTGCTCCCCTGGGATGATGAGCCTCTGACCCCGCATCTGTCCGAACAGGAGGAGCGGGACCCCTTTGCCGCTCTGGAGCGGGCGGAGACGGGGACCGGCGTCCAGGTGCAGATCTCCCAGCGGGAGGGGGAGGTTATGGACGCGGTGGAGATCTATGAAAAGTGCGTCCCCTCCGTCGTCTCGATCCAAGCCGATGGGGAGGGGGAGTACAGCACCGGGACTGGTGTGGTGATGAGCGCGGACGGATACATTCTCACCAATGCCCATGTGGTGGCAGACAGCCTGCGGATGTCGGTGCTCCTGTCCGACGGGCGGGTGATGGAGGCCCGATTGGTGGGGGCGGATGCCGGGGAGGACCTGGCTGTGCTGAAGGTGGAGGCCAGTGGCCTGACGCCGGCGGAATTTGGTGACTCGGACCGGCTGCGCTGCGGTGAGATGGTGGTGGCCATCGGGGATCCTCTGGGCTACCGCACCTCTATCACTCAGGGGATCGTCTCCGCCCTCAACCGCACAGTGCCGGTGGACGGTGTGGAACTTCAGGTTATCCAGACCAGCGCGCCCATCAACTTTGGAAACTCCGGCGGGGCCCTCATCAACGACCGGGGACAGGTGGTGGGCATTACCACGCTGAAAGTGGTGGCCCAGGACAGCACCGTGGAGGGGCTGGGCTTTGCCATCCCCATGCAGAAGGTGAAGGAGGTGGCGGACTGGCTCATTGCCGGGCAGCCCGCCATGGGCTTCACGGTGGATTTCAGTGGCGGCAGCCTGCGGGTGGCCGCCTTGGAGGAGAACAGCAGCGCCGGCCGCGCCGGATTGCAGGTAGACGATGTGCTCCTGTCCCTCAATGGGGCGCCTCTGCCCACCATCCAGGAGCTGCGCCAGGTGAAAAATACCCTGATTCCGGGGGAGACTGCTACCCTGATGGTGCGCCGGGGCGGGGAGGAGCGGAACATCACTTTCTCCGTGCAGTGTGAGGCGGATTTCCCGGACCGAACGGCATAGCAAAGAATCGAAAACGCGCCGCGCCACAGAACATGTTCTGTGGCGCGGCGCGTTTTGCTATATCAGGGCTGGCCGCTGTTTTGCTGAAGCTTCAAAGAGAGACTGATCTTTTTTTGGGCGTTTTCCAGGTGGGAGTTCAGCAGGTGGCGGACCTGGTCCACATTACCCGCCTTCATGGACTCGTAGATTGCGCGGTGCTCCAGAATGCCGTTGATGGTCTGGATCCGCGGCTGCTTCCCAAAGAGATAGGTCGCATAGGAATGGGAATTCAAATTTTTATAGACCCGAATCGCTGTGCGATTCCCGCTGGCGAGGATGATGAGTTCATGGAACTGCTGGTCGATCTCGTATGTTTCAAAATACTCCTCAGCAGTGCCGTAGTACTGGACCAGCTCCATATTTTTTTGGAGGTTGTCCTCAAAGCGCTTCTGGAGCTGAGGGGTGTTTTGGACTGCCACGGTGGCTTGTGGTGCAAAGCTGACCTCCATGATCAGGCGCAGCTCAAATATCTCATCCAGCTCGGACCAGTTGAAAGGCCGTACCCGGCAGCCCTTGCGGGGGATATTCTCCACAAGCCCCTCCGCCATCAGGCGGTTGAGGGCCTGTTTGATAGGTGTGGGGCTGACCCCATAGCGGGTGCAGAGATCGCTGAGGTTGATCTTTTGCCCGGCGGGCAGATATTCCTCGATGATGTCTTTTCGGATGTTGTGATAAGCCACATCCACCAGTGTGTTGCTGGAAACGAGATGCGTACCGCTGTTCATGGATGATTTCCCCCCTGTTAAAGTGGCTGAATCCGCTGTGACCGCCTGGGCCGGGAGACGCCTTGGCCCCACACAAAATGGGGCAAGAAGGAAATGGGTGAACCATTTGGCTGCGGTCCAGTGGGGCGGCGTAGGATGTTTTGACTTGAATCTATTATAGATGGCGCCCGCCCCAAAGGCAAGAGGCGGTTACCAGTTGTGGTGGAAACTCCCATCCCGGTCGATTCGGCGGAAGGTATGGGCGCCAAAGCAGTCCCGCTGGGCTTGAAGCAGGTTGAGCGGGCCTGCGGGGTCGCACAGCCCGTCATAGTAGCTCAGGCTGGCAGAGAAGGCGGGGACTGCCACGCCGCACTGAGCGGCGGTGGATACAACATCCCGCCAGTCCGACTGGTACTGGGTCAGGACGGAGGCGAAGTCGCTGGAGAGCAGCAGGTTCTCCAGCGTGGGACAGGCGCGGTAGGCCTGAGCCAGCCGGTCCAGGAAGGCGGCGCGGATGATGCAGCCTCCGCGGAAGAGCAGGGCGATGCCGCCCAGGTCCAGATCCCAGTGGTAGTGCTGGCTGGCCTGGTGGAGCAGTTCAAAGCCTTGTGCATAAGAGCAGAGCTTGGAGGCATATAGAGCGCGGCGGATCTTTTCCGCAAAGGCGTCCCGGTCCAGGGCGGGGAGCTCGTGAGGGGCCGCCTGCCTGGACATCGCCGCACGCACCTGGGCGCGGCAGGAAAGATCCCTGGCGAAGACGGCTTGCGCGATGGTGGGCAGGGGGACGCCCAGGGAGAGGGCCTCCTGCACCGTCCACATCCCGGTCCCCTTGCTGCCTGCCTCTCCCAGGATCTGATCCACCAGCGGAGTTCCGGTCTCGGGGTCTGGAACGGTCAAAATGTGGGCCGAGATCTCCATGAGATAACTGGAAAGCTCTCCTAGATTCCAGCGGCGGAAGTAGTCCGCGATCTCATCTGGGGAGAGGTGGAGAAGCCGCTTCATTAAATAGTATGCCTCGCAGATCAGCTGCATATCGCCGTATTCGATGCCGTTGTGCACCATTTTGACATAGTGGCCGGCGCCCTCCGGGCCGATATAGGCGCAGCAGGGATCCCCGCCCACATGGGCGGCGATGGCGGTCAGGAAGGGGGCGGCCAAGCGATAGGCGTCCGGATCTCCGCCGGGCATCAGGGCGGGCCCGTGCCGGGCGCCCTCCTCGCCGCCGGAGACGCCCATGCCCAGAAAACGGATGCCGGACTGCTGGCAGCGGAACTGGCGGGCCTGGGTCTCGGGATAATGAGAGTTTCCGCCGTCGATTACAACATCTCCCGCCTCCAGATAGGGGAGCAGGCCGTCCAGCACATAATCCACTGGTTTGCCGGCCTTGACCATGATCAGGATCTTACGGGGTTTTTCCAGAGCGGAACATAGGGCCTCATAGGAGGGGCACCCGGTTACAGAGAAGCCCAGCCGCTGGCCCTCGGCTGTAAAAGCGGCGGTCAGTTCCGGTTCCAGATTATACCCTGCCACGGAAAAACCGTGCTCTGCCAGGTTCAGGGCCAGGCCCCGGCCCATCACGGCCAGACCGACAACGCCGAATTGATACTGTGACATAACATACACTCCCCCATTTACTTGATCCATCAGATGAGATTTATACCAGGAAACGGCACTCCCTGCCGAAAAGCACGTCCAGCACATTCTGGGCGGCCAGCATTCCCATATTATAACCAGCCTCATAGGTGGCGGCTCCGGCATGGGGGGTCAGGATGCAGTTGGGCAGAGAGGCCAGGGGACTGCCGCAGGCGGGCTCCACCACGGTGGCGTCCAGGGCGGCCGCGCCAATCTGTCCCTCCTTCAGAGCCTGATACAGGGCGTCCTCGTCCACGATCCCGCCGCGGGCGGTGTTGACCAGAACGGCCCGGGGCTTCATCTCCGCCAGACGGCGGGCGTCCACCATGTTCCGGGTCTCCTCTGTGAGGGGGGCGTGGAGGGTGATAAAGTCAGACTCGCGGAACAGGGTGTCAAGATCCACATATTTGCCGTTGTGGGCCTCCACAAAGGCGGGATCGGGGTAGGCGTCGTTGGCAAGGACCTTCATTTGAAAGCCGGAGGCGCGCTGAATGACGCCCTTTCCGATCCGGCCGGTGCCGACAACGCCCAGGGTCTTGTTCCATATCTCGACGCCGGTGATGGGCTTGTCGTGCCCACCGGCGCGGATGGCGGCGTCCATCGGACAAACATTTCGGGCAGCGGCGAGCATCAGGGTCATGGCCAGATCGGCCACCGAGTCACTGTTGGCCCCGGGAGTGATAGAGACCTTGATCCCCATGGCATGAGCGGCCTCCAGGTCTACCTTATCATATCCAACACCGTAGCGGGAGATGATCTTCAAATTTTTGGCCGTCTCCAGCATGGAGCGGGTGTAGGGCTCCAGACCAGCGATGACAGCATCGGCCTGGGGCAGCTGTTCCAGCAGCTGTGCTTGAAGATCGCCGCCGTTCATGGGAAGGCGGATCACAGTACAGCCCTGCTCCTCCAGCAGGCGAATGGGGGCATCGTCGTTCTTGGCAAAGGAACGTGGGGTGGCCAGTACGGTAAATGACATCGTTAAAACCTCCTGATTCATTGGCCCGGCCAGAGCTGACTCAGGGCGGGCCGCAATTCAATAAAGTAAAGAATTAAATTTTAAATTTTATTGCAAAACTATTCTATCACTGCAAAGAAGAAAGTCAATTCTATTTCATACAGGAAACAAAATCTTGTGGGAATAGCAAAAAGAACAGGCCCTTTTTTGGAGAAAGCGTAAAAATATATCATTCTTACAAAGGGTGGACAAGGGAGTGGAGGGGGATCATGGCGGTGGGGAGAAAAAGGGGGTGCTGGAGTTCGTGTTGGCCGTTTTGACTAAAAAACGCCTCTCTTTATTGGGGAATGAAACGAAAAACGCGTTTTCACAGGTTTAAAATAATTTATAAAAATATAAAATTAGAAAAAGAAACAAAAAGAAAGGCTAAAATAAAAAACTAAAAGAATAAAAATAATTAAGTAAAATATAAAGTAAAAAATCAGAACAAATATTGATAAACAATCAATAGAAGAGAGGAGCTAAGAATAGTAAAATAAAAATTAATGTCATAAAGCGGCGTTTCGTGCAAAATTCGAGGTGGTATTGACAAGGCGAAAGACTGGCTTTACAATATAGCCAAGTTGTGAATTTAAAATTCAAAATAAAAAATCCGCAAATTGCAAGTGCAAGTTGGACACCTGCACGGTAGAACTTAGTGAATCAGAGCGACGGTCAGGATGGAAGCCGCTGGCTTCCGTCCTGGGCGATGCTGCCGCAGCCTTCGGCTGCGTAAACAGAGTCGAGGAACTCGTCAAACAGTTCCTCCGGGGTGCGGTAGCCAAGCTTCTTGCGAGGCCGTCCGTTCAATTCATCAGCTGCAGCCAAGATATACTCAGCAGAGAAAGCCTCAATGGACACGCCCTTCGGAACAAAGGTTCGAAACAGCCCGTTGTGGCGTTCGTTTTGGGGACGTTCCCATGAGGTGTAGGGATGCGCAAAGTAGACTGCACAGCCCCAGTTCTCGACCTGACTGAACGCAGAGAACTCCGAGCCGTTGTCCACGGTAATGGTCTTGAAGACCTGTGAGAACTTGTCTCCGAATTCTCCCCTGAGTGACTGCATGGCGTTCAGAACGGAGTCTGCATCCTTGCCGGGAATCCAGATGGCAATATAGTTCTCCGTTTTCTTCTCCAACAGGGAGAGGACAACAGCCTCTTTACCGCCCCTCTTGCCGACCACGGTGTCACCTTCCCAATGACCTTCCTCGATGCGCAGAGCTGCGATCTCAGGCCTCTGAGAAATGTCTGTGCCGAAGCTCTTCTTGTGTTCACGGGGCTTGGAGTCCTTGTGCTGCTTGCGTTTCATGGCTTCGGGCAGTTCTGTCACAGACAAGTCAAGGCTGCCTGCCCAGACCTCATTGTAAAGCGTGTGGGTGCAGACCATCTCCTCTGCTGAAAACAGCCTGTGCAGACGAGCATAGCCGACGCAGGCATCCAAAGACCACTTGTGTTCTTTGACCTGTTCAATTATCCAGCGAATGAAGCGAGTGCAGTGACAGATTCGGTGTGGTTTCCGAGAACGCTTTCTGTTCGCCTTGTAGACCGCTTCTCCACGCCTTGCCGAGTATCCGGGTTTCCTGCCCTTGCTGCTCTTTCGGGGCGGTGTGCCGCGCTTTAGCTCGTTCCCAACGGTGGTTGGTGAACATCCGATTGCTCTGGCAATGGCTCTGTTCGTGTAGCCGGCGTTCTTGAGATGCTGGATTGCGCCTCGTTCCTCTCGCTGTAAGTGCTGTCCCTTCTTGCGTTCTACCGATTCTGTGATATAATCTTGGCAGTCCATAGTGATTGCCCTCCCTTGGAAGAAGTTGTGTGCAAACTTCATTCTACCATGTGGGGAAAATCACTATGGATTTTTTCTTAGGTGTCCAACTTCATTTTACAATCGACCAAAATAAAAAATCAAATCAGACAATTAAAAAATATTTACCCCCGCCGGAGAGGTGCAAACAGAAGCAGGATCCAGGCGGAGCGACTTTGGAGAGGAGCGGATTCAATATGAAAGCTTTGATTTACGCGGGACCCAAGCAGGCGGTTTTAAAGGATGTGCCCGCACCTGCGGCCCGGGAGGGCGCGGTGAAGGTAGATGTCAGGTACTGTGGTGTGTGCGGTTCCGACATCGGGATCTATCTGGGGACCCATCCCCGCGCCAAGGCTCCTTTGGTGTTTGGCCACGAGTTTTTGGGCGTGGTGGCCGAGGACGGGAAAAAGTTCAAGAAGGGCGACCGGGTCGTAGCCTATCCACTCCTCTCCTGTGGACACTGCCGCGCCTGCCGTACCGGCAGCGCCCATGTGTGTAATACTCTGGGCCTGATCGGCATTGATGTGGACGGTGGGATGTGTGAAGAACTGTATGTGGATGAGGACGTTCTCTTTAAAGTGCCCGACGGTGTGAGCGACCGGGCTGCGGTGGTCACGGAACCTCTGGCCGTGATCCTGCGGGCCGTCCATCAGGCGGAGTTCAAGGCACGGGATGTGGCTGTGGTCATCGGAGCCGGCCCCATCGGAATGCTCACCGGCATCGTGCTGAAGAACATTGGCGCGGCCAAGGTATTTATCTCCGATGTGGCGGAGAAGCGCCTGGCCATTGCGGAGGAGCTTGGCCTCACCCCGGTGAATGTGGCCAAGGAGAACCTGAACGAGGTAGTAAAGGCCGCCACCGGCGGTGAGGGCTGCGATGTGCTCTTTGAGTGCAGCGGCTCTGCCCAGGGCGCCATGGACATGACGGAGATCACCCGGGTCAGCGGCACAATCTGCATGGTATCCGTTCATAAGAAGCCCCACGAGGTCAACCTCCAGCAGCTCAATTTCAAGGAGCAGTGGATGATCGGCACCCGGGTCTACACCAAGGAGGAATTTGGCCAGGCCGTGGAGTACACCAAGGACCTTCAGGAGCAGCTGGAGAAGGTCGTGACCCACATTGTTCCCATGAAGGATGCGGAGCGTGTCTTTGACATGATCGCCGACGTGAGCGAAGGAACCGTGAAGGTGGTCGTGGACTGCAAGGATTTTTAACAGCGTTCGCCGAAGCGGGGCCGCTTGGCGGCGCTTTGGAGAAATAAGACGTCAGGAGGCAGAAAACATGGAAATCCTGGTACTGGAAGCGAGTACCACTTCTGCGAAGGCGATGCTGTACCATACGGAGGACCGGAGCTTTGAGGTCAAGGTCCGGGCCTATACCGGAAACTATGAGGACGTTACCATCCACAATGCGGAGAACGTCTATTTGGACATGGTATCTGTGGGGCGGGAGCTGTTGGACGGCCGGCAGGTGGATATGATCGCCCTGGGCGGAACCTGGCACAGTCTGGTGCTGTGCGACGGGGCGGTGAAGCCGGTCACGCCGGTCTATCCCTGGTCCTATACCGGGGCTGCGCCGGTGTGCAAGCGTCTTCGCCATGATGCGGAATACGTCAGCCGCTACTATCAAAAGACCGGCTGTATGGTCAATGCCATTTACCCCTTCTTCAAGCTGATGATGCTGCGGGAGCAGGGGTATGACCTGAGCAAATACATCATTATGGGCCAGGGAACCTATAACAACTACCGGCTGACCGGGCAGCGGGTGATCACCCCCTGCCTGGCCTCCGGAAGCGGGCTGCTGAACACCTGGACCAAGAGTTTTGATCCGGAGCTTATGGCTGAGCTGGGGATCCGGGAGGAGCAGCTGAGCCGGCTGGTGGCTTATGACCAGACCTTCCCCCTCACGGAGGAGGCCGCTCAGGCGCTGGGTGTGCAGGCTGGGGTCCCGGTGATCCCGACCAACTCCGACGGCGGCCTGAATCAGGTGGGCACCGGCGCTGTGGCAGACGGAGTGATGACCTTCTCGGTGGGGACCAGCGGAGCGATCCGGCTGACGACTAGTAAGCCGGTGCTGCCTAAGGAGCCCAGCACCTGGTGCTACATGTCTCCTAAAAACTGGATGTCCGGTGCGGCGACCAACGGCTGCTGCAACTGCCTGGATTGGTTCAAGGAACAGGTGGGTATGTCCCGGCTCTCCTATGGAGAGCTGGAGCGGGGGATCAGCGACTGGGAGAATAACCCGGTGTTCCTCCCCTTCCTGTTCGGAGAGCGCTGCCCCGGCTGGAATGATGAGCGGGAGGGGGGCTTTGTACGGATCCTGCCCCGGCATAAGCTGCCGGACCTGTACCTGGCGGTGCAGGAGGGGATCCTGTTCAACCTGTACCACTGCTATCGGATCCTGTCTGAGGTGAACGGCTGTCCCACCCATATCCGGTTCTCCGGCGGCATCCTCCACTCCGAGCAGTGGACCCAGATGTGTGCGGACATCTTCCAGCGGGAACTGGAGGTCAACCGGAATGAGCATGGCTCCCTTCTGGGCGGCGCAGTCCTGGCGATGGAACTGCTGGGTGTGATCGATGACGCCTGTACCTATCAGCCTGAGGTGAGCCGCATCATCCGGCCCGATCCCGCAAGGGCGGAGTTTTATCAGAGAAAATTCCAGAGGTATCTGGAGTGCTACAACAAGGGAAATTGAGGAAGGAGCGCGATCCCCATGAAGCTGTTTGATTTGACTGGGCGGAAGGCCATTGTGACCGGCGCCACCCGCGGCTTGGGCCGCGGAATGGCCGAGGGCCTGATGGAGGCCGGCTGCGAGGTCGTAGTGGTGGGTTCCAGCGCCAGCGCCCTGAGCGTGGCGGAGGAGTTCCGGAGCAAGGGCTTTGCCTGCCACGGGTTGGCGGTGGACCTGAGCGAGCGGGAGCAGAGAAGGGCGGGCTTTGCCCAGGCGGTGGAGCTGCTGGGCGGTCACCTGGACATCCTGGTGAATGGGGCCGGCATCCAGCGCCGCCATTTCTGTGAGGAGTTCCCCATTGAGGATTGGGATGCTGTGCTGGAGGTCAACCTGACCGCCGCCTTCGACCTGTGCCAGATGGCCGGTCAGCAGTTCATCCGCCAGAACTCCAAGGGCAAGATCATCAATATCGCCTCGATGCTGAGTTTCTTCGGCGGCTATACCGTGCCCGCCTACGCAGCCAGCAAGGGCGGCGTGGCCCAGCTGACCAAGGCTCTGTCCAACGAGTGGACCGGGAAGGGAATCAATGTGAACGCCATCGCCCCCGGCTATATGGCGACTGAGATGAATACCGCGCTGCTGAACGATGAGGGGCGCAATACCGAGATCCTTGGCCGCATCCCCGCCCACCGCTGGGGCACCCCGGATGACATGAAGGGGCTGTGCATTTTCCTGGCCTCGGACGCCTCGGACTACATTGCCGGCGCGGTGATCCCCTGCGACGGAGGCTATCTCTGCAAGTAATCCGCGGGCGCGCGGAGATCAACTGGTTATTGTGCGGCTCGCGCCGCATAAATAATAAAAAACAGGAGGAAAGAATGTTATGAAAAAGAGAGTTTTGGCGCTGCTGCTGGCAGGCGCCGCCGTGGCTTCCCTGGCCGCCTGCGGCTCCAGCGATTCTGGTGCGTCCGGAAGCGGTTCCGCTGCCGGAGGAGACGGCGAGGTCGTGGAGCTGGTCATGGGCAACGTGACCTCCTCCAGCGCGAAGGACGCTGTGACCGAGGTCCTGATCCCCAAGGTGGAGGAGTACTCCAACGGGACCCTCAAGATCGTCCACTTCCCCGACAACCAGCTGGGCAACGATGAGCAGTCCTTTGCCATGGCCCAGACCGGCGAGTGCGACATCGCCGTGGGCTCCACCTCTTCCGTGGCTACCACCTACAACGACCTGTATGTCTACGACGTCCCCTACCTGTTCCTGAACAAGCAGGAGGTCTATGACGTGGGCTTCAACGGCGAGACCGGCAAGGCCATCCTGGACGGCTTCTCCGAGTACGGCCTGAAGGGCCTGGCCTTCTGGGAGAACGGCTTCCGCAACATCACCACCACTGACAAGGACATCGCCACTGTGGCCGACCTGAGCGGCCTGAAGATCCGCACCATGGCCAATGAGATCCACCTGGAGGCCTGGAAGGCCATGGGCGCCAACCCCACTCCCATGGCGTTTGGCGAGCTGTTCACCGGCCTGCAGCAGGGCACGGTTGACGGCCAGGAGAACCCCCTGGGCATCATCACCGGCAACAAGTTCGAGGAGGTCCAGTCCTACTGCACCCTGACCGAGCATGTGTACACCCCCTACTATGTGGTCATGAACCAGGCCAAGTGGGACTCCCTGACTGCCGAGCAGCAGGAGGCTCTGACCAAGGCCGTCGAGGAGACCACCCAGCGCCAGTATGAGCTGTCCCAGAAGTACGAGGACGAGGCCATCGAGGTCATGGAGGGCGCCGGCTGCGCGGTCCGCACCCTGACCGATGAGGAGAAGATGGGCTTCAAGGAGGCCGCCGACAAGGCCAACAGCCTGGAGGCCGCCAAGAAGATCATGTACAAGCCTGAGCTGGCCGATCAGATGGCCGCTGAGCTGGATGCTTACCGCAACAAGTAATCAAAACAAAGCAAGGGGTCCCCTTCGGGGGACCCCGCCCAGAAATTACAGGAGAGAGCAGAGGAGGAAGTCGTCTTGAAAAAGATCCTGAAATGGCTGGATGACAATATAGAGCTCTATATTTGTGTATTCCTCATGTCCTTTATGACCCTGCTGGTGTTCGTGCAGGTGGTCATGCGCTATGTATTCAACAATTCCCTGTCCTGGTCGGAGGAGCTGGCCAGATACACCTTTATTTGGCTGATCTACATTGGCATCAGCTACGGCTGCAAGCTGAGAAAGCACATCAAGATCGATGCGGCGCTCTACCTTTTCCCGAAGAAGGCGCGTCCCTATGTGGTCCTGTTGGGCGACATCCTCTTCATCGCGTTTGCAGTTTATATCACCTACACGGGTTTCTTCTACTCCATGGAGCAGATCCAGTTCGATATGCGCTCCGCAGCGCTGAAGATCCCCTATCAGTACATCTATATGTCCACTGTGGTTGGCTTTGGTTTGGCGACGATCCGTGAGATCCAAACCATCATTTATCGGGTCAAGTGCCTGAAGAATGGGGAGGAGTATGACGGATGACTGGCATTGTTTTGTTTGTGACCCTTTTGGTCTTCCTGGTGTTGAATGTTCCGGTCGGTATTGCTATCGGCCTTGCTTCCCTGGCGGCGATCACTACAAATCCCCGTATGACGGACAGCTTCATCGTCAGCCAGCTGATCAGCGGAAGCGACTCCTTCCCGCTGATGGCGATCCCTCTGTTCATCCTGGCCGGCGAGCTGATGGCGGCCGGCGGTGTGTCCAAGCGGATCCTGAACGTCTGTAACGTGTTCCTGGGCCGTGTGACCGGTGGTTTGGCCATCGTCACTGTGGTGGTCTGTATGTTCTTTGCCGCAGTCTCCGGCTCCGGCCCAGCCACCGTGGCCGCGGTGGGCAGCATGGTGGTCCCCACCATGCTGGAAAAGGGGTACAGCAAGAGCTTCACCCTGGCCTGCGTGGCCTGCGCCGGCTGCATCGGCGTCATTATTCCGCCCAGCATCCCCATGGTCATCTATGGTACCTCCACCGGTACCTCCGTGTCCACCATGTTCATGGCCGGCTTCCTGCCCGGCATCCTGATCGGTCTGGCGCTGTGCGCCCTGTGCTACTTCTATTGCAAGAAGATGGGGTGGAAGGGCGATACCACCAAGTATACCGCTAAGGAGAAAATCGCCACTGTGGTGGACGCGCTCCCCGCGCTGATCGACCCCATCATCATCCTGGGCGGTATCTACGGCGGCTTCTTCACTCCCACTGAGGCGGCGGCTGTGGCTGCGGTCTATGCGCTGATCTGCGGCCTGTTCATCTACCGCGAGATCAATCTGAAGAATCTGTTCTCCACCATTGCCAATGCCTGCTCCACCAACGGAACCACCATGGTCATCATCGGCTGCGCCACCGCGTTCACCCGTATCCTGACCCTGGAGCAGATCCCCGCCCTGGTGAGCAACGCCCTGATCGGCATTTCTGACAATCCCATCGTCATCCTGCTGCTTATCAACCTGCTGTTGCTGTTTGTGGGCTGCTTCATGGATACGACTCCGGCCATGATGGTGCTATCCCCCATCCTGCTGCCTGTGGCCCTGGAGATGGGTCTGTCCGCCGTTCACTTTGGTATCATCATGGTGGTCAACCTGGCCATCGGCTTTATCACCCCGCCCCTGGGCATCAACCTGTTTGTAGCCGCCCGGGTGGGCAACACCTCCCTGGAGGTGGTGTGTAAGGGCATCGTGCGGTTCATCTTGGTGATGATCGTCTGTCTGCTGCTGATTACCTATATCCCCGCAATTTCTGAAGTTCTGCCGCGTATGACAGGTATGCTGAAATAAGTGCTTCCTCTTCTGCCGGGCGGGCGGGCCGTTCCAGGCCCCACGCCCGGCCTGTCTGTTGATATGGGTGTGTTCTGAAGCGGAGAGAAGGGGTTTGGGATGGGACACCCCTTGCATTGGAAGGAGTCCGAGCGATGGTTTACACACTGTTCAGCCTGATGTTCAAGGTATTCTTTGTGGCGGCCGCGGCCTATCTTCTGCGCCGGAGGGGGGCGCTGACGGCACAGGATCAGAAGAGCGTCACCAATGTGCTGATGCGCTTTGTGGTATATTTTACGGTAATCATGTCCTCTCAGCAGGACTTTTCTCTGAAAGCGGCCAAGGCGATCCTGGTCACGGCCATCTATGCGGTCCTGTTCTTTGCGGTCTTTATCCCGGCGTCCATCTTTCTCAGCCGCCGGCTGAAGCTGGAGGAGGCGAAGCGGAAGGTTTTTGTCTGTTCCCTGGTGTTCTGCAACATCACCTTTATCGGCTATCCGATTTTACAGGAGCTGTACGGGAATATCGGCCTGCTGTGCGCCATTGTGTTCAGCATGATCTATAACGTGGTGTTCTACTCCTGGGGGATGTTCTATTTGGGAGACCGGGGGCGCGGGAGCCTCCGCTCCATTCTGACCAACAAGATTGCCCTGGCGTCTGTGCTGGCGCTGGTCATGTACTTCCTGCAGATCAAGATCCCGGAGCCCCTGTACAGCACCTTCAACGGGATCGGAGCGCTGACGATGCCGCTGTCCATGATCATCATAGGGTGCAGTCTGGCGGACTCCGGGATCTGTAAGATCCTGTGGGACCGGACGCTCTACCTTCCCACGGTGCTGCGGATGGCGGTCATGCCGGCTGTTGTCTGCCTGGTGATGCGGCTGCTGGGGGTGGATCCGGAGATCATCCGCATCAGCACCGTGATTGCGGCCCTGCCATCCGGGACGATGACCAGCATTGTGGCGGCGGACTACGGCTGCGCGCCGGACTACGCGGCGAATATCATGGTGCAGACCATGCTGGCCATGCTGGCTGCCCTGCCCGCCTGGGTCTTCCTGGTGGGGATGTAGGCTTGGGACACAGAGCGCAAGCTTCCACAGTTTGTTTGAAAAAATAAAGGAGGGTATCACAACATGGTGATCACAAATGTAACGACATATCTGGTCCGTCCCCGCTGGGGATTTGTCAAGATCGAGACGGACGGCGGCCTCACCGGCTGGGGCGAGGCGGTGATCGAGGGCAAGGCCGCCACCGTCCTGGCCTGTGTGGAGGAGATGAAGGACTATCTGCTGGGGGCCGACCCCATGCGGATCGAGGACCTTTGGAATGTGCTGTACCGGGCAGGCTTCTACCGGGGCGGCCCCATTTTGATGAGCGCCATGGCCGGGATCGACCAGGCGCTCTGGGATATCAAGGGGAAGCATTTCAACGCCCCTGTCTATCAGCTGATGGGCGGTCCCTGCCGGGACCGGATGCGGGTGTACTCCTGGATCGGCGGGGACCGGCCCAGCGATGTGGCCAAGGCGGCCAAGGAAAAGCAGGAGGCCGGGTTTACCGCTATTAAGATGAACGGCACCGAGGAACTCCAGATGGTGGACAGCTATGAGAAGATCGACGCGGTGCTGGAGCGGGTGGCCTCTATCCGGGAGGCGACCGGAAAATATTTCGGCATCGCAGTGGACTTTCATGGCCGGGTCCACAAGCCCATGGCCAAGATCCTGGCCAAAAAGCTGGAGGAATTCGATCCCATGTTCATTGAGGAGCCTGTCCTCTGTGAGCAGATGGAGGATTTCAAGGAGATCGCGGCGGCCTGTAATGTGCCCATCGCCACGGGGGAGCGGCTGTTTTCCCGCTATGATTTCAAGCGCCTGCTTCAGGCCGGAGGAGTGGACATCATCCAGCCAGACCTGTCCCATGCAGGCGGCATCACGGAAGTGAAAAAGATCGCCTCTATGGCGGAGGCCTATGACGTTGCGCTGGCGCCCCACTGCCCCCTGGGCCCCATTGCCTTGAGCGCCTGCCTCCAGGTAGACGCCACCTGCTATAACGCCTTCATTCAGGAGCAGAGCATGGGCATCCACTACAACGCCTATCACGAGCCGCTGGACTATATCCTCAACAAGGAGGATCTGGCCTTCCACGATGGCCATGTGGAGCTTCCCAAGCGGCCCGGCCTGGGTGTGGAAGTCAACGAGGCGCTGGTGCTGGAAGAGGCTCAGACGCCGCACAGCTGGAAAAATCCGGTTTGGCGGCACAAAGACGGCTCAGTTGCGGAATGGTGAGTGCGATGGAGCGAGACGCGATCCGGATCCATCCCCAGGACAATGTGGCGGTGGCTCTGCGGCCTTTGGCCGAGGGAGAGGCCGTGTCTGTGGATGGACAGGCTGTGCGGATCCAAGAGGAGATCCCCTTTGGCCACAAGGTGGCTCTGACCGATCTGGCGGACGGGGCCATGGTGGTCAAGTATGGGGCCCAAATCGGCCATACCACCCAGGCTGTGCCATCGGGAGCGTGGCTGCACAGCCACAATCTCAAGACCAATCTGGAGGGACTGCTGGACTATCAGTATGCCCCGGCGGCGCCGCGGCAGCCGGAGCCTGGGAATGGAGCGGACACCTTCTTGGGCTACTGCCGTCCAGACGGCCGGGTGGGGACACGCAACGAATTGTGGATTATTCCCACGGTCTCCTGTGTAAACCGGACGGTGAGCCGCATGGCGGAGGAGGCCAGACGCCAGGGAATTCAGGCAGGGGACGGGATCTTTGCCTTTCCCCATAACGCCGGCTGTTCCCAGCTGGGGGATGACTTTGAGACGACCCAGAAGCTGCTGCGCAATTTGGTGAAGCATCCCAACGCAGGCGGTGTGCTGCTGGTGAGCCTGGGCTGTGAAAACAACGACCTGGACCACTTCCTGCCTGTGCTGGGGGACTATGACCGCCGCCGCATTCGGACCTTGGTGACCCAGGATATGGAGGGGGACGAGATCGAGGCCGGCCTGTCCCTGATGCGGGAGATCGCGGCCGTGATGGCGGAGGACCGCCGGGAGGAGTGTCCTGCCAGCCGGCTGGTGCTGGGCTTCAAGTGCGGAGGCTCTGACGCCTTCTCCGGCATCACAGCCAATCCCCTGTGCGGACGGATCGCCGAGCGGGTGACCGATCTGGGGGGGACGGCGGTGCTGACCGAGGTGCCGGAGATGTTTGGGGCAGAGACCCAGCTGATGAACCGGGCAGATTCAGTGGATACCTTCCAAAAGATCGTCCATATGATAAACTCCTTTAAAGAATACTATATCCGCTATGACCAGCCTATCTATGAAAATCCCTCTCCGGGCAACAAGCGGGGCGGGATCACGACGCTGGAGGAGAAATCTCTGGGGTGTATCCAAAAGGGCGGTCACGCGGTGGTGACCGACACCCTGGAGATGGGGCAGGTGTGCTGTAAGCCCGGCCTGAATCTGATGACCGGGCCGGGGAATGACAGTGTATCCATCACCAACCTGCTGGCCAGCCAGGCACAGGTGCTTCTGTTTACCACCGGGCGGGGCAACCCGCTGGGCACCGCAGTCCCGACTATCAAGATCGCCTCCAACAGCGCCCTGTTCCACCGGAAACCGAATTGGATGGATTTCAATGCCGGGGCGGTGTTGGAGCGGGGATCGATGGACGAGCCGGCCCGGGAGCTGTGGCAGTTGGTGCTGGACGTGGCCTCCGGCCGGGTCAGCACCCGAAACGAAGAAAACAACGATCGGGAGATCATGCTGTTTAAAGACGGCGTGATCCTGTGATGAGGTGAAGCAATATGGCGCTAAGTACGAACAAAGAGGGAAATGTTGTGACCAAGCTGGCCTCCGCGACGGAGCTGCCCAGAATGGTGAAGGTCCGCCAGAAGCTGGACCACAGCCACATTGAGCCGGAGGAGATCCCGGCTCTGGTACAGCGGGAGCTGGAGCCGATGCGGTCCCGGATCCGAGCGGGGATGCGGGTGGCCATTACCTGCGGGAGCCGGGGGGTGGCCAATATCGCCATCATTACCCGGGCTATCGTGGATTTTGTGAAGTCCTGTGGGGGAGAGCCCTTTGTGTTCCCGGCCATGGGCAGCCACGGGGGAGCCACCGCGGAGGGCCAGCTGGAGATCCTCCGCGGCTATGGGGTGACAGAGGAGTTTCTGGGCTGTCCCATCCTCTCCTCCATGGAGGTGGTCCAGGTGGGCGAGACCGAGGAGGGGATGCCCGTCTTTGTGGACCACTATGCATACCAGGCGGATGGGGTCATCCTGTGCGGCCGTGTGAAGGCACATACCGCCTTCCGGGGCCCCTATGAGAGTGGGATCCTGAAAATGGCGGTCATCGGAATGGGCAAGCAGCACGGGGCAGAGCACGTCCATCAGGACGGTTTCTCCGACCTGGGCCGGCTGCTGCCCATGATCGCCCGGGTGATCTTTGACAAGGTGAATATCCTGGGGGCGGTGGCCGTGGCGGAGAACGCCTTTGACCAGACCTGTATCCTGGAGGGCCTTTTGAAGGAGGAGATCTTTGAGAAGGAGCCTGATATTCTGCGGCGCTCCAAGGAGCGGCTGGGCAAGATCTTCTTCAACGACATCGATGTGCTGGTGGTGGACCGGCTGGGCAAGGACATCAGCGGCGACGGCATGGACCCCAATATCACCGGCCGCTACGCGGTGCCCTATATGCAGAGCGATAAAAAGATCCAGCACATCGCGGTGCTGGACCTGACGGAGGAGACCCATGGAAACTGCAACGGGCTGGGTCTGGCCGATGTGACCACGCGCCGGGTGGTGGAGAAGATCGACGTGGACTGCACCTATCCCAATGTGGTGACCTCCACAGTGCTGTGCACCCCCAAGATCCCCCTGTTTACCCACACAGACCGGGCGTGCATCCAGATCGCGCTGAAAACCTGTAACTACATCGACCGGGCGAATCCGCGGATCGTCCACATCCGGGATACCATGCGTCTGGAGGAGATCGAGATCTCTGAGGGGATGCTGGAGGAGGCACGGGCCAATCCCATGATCGAGATCCTGGACGAGCCCCGGGAGTGGCCCTTTGATGCGGAAGGGAATCTCTGGTAACGGGCAGGAAGAAGCAGGTCCGAAGCCGGCGGCTTCGGACCTGCTCGCGTTGGAGGATCTGGATCCTATCACAAAATGCTGTCGATTTTGAGAATGGAAATGATGACGCGCTTGGAATTGGCCAGGTGGGTGGTCAGGGACTGACGGGCCCCCTCCTCGTTCCCGTTGAGCAGATGCTCCATGATCTCCTGGTGCTCCTGGATCCCGGTGAGCAGCCGCTCTTTGGACTGCTTGTTATAGACATAATTGATATAGAGAAACGGGTTGAGGAACTGATAGAGATCCATCAGCAGCTTGTTCCCGGAGCACTTGATGAGCAGATGGTGAAAGCCGATGTCGTACTCATAGTTGACCAGATAGTCATCAAGAGGGGAATCCGGGGTCAGCCGGTGCACGATCTCCAGGTTGTCCTCCACATTGCGGCGCAGCGCCAGGCGCATGGCCTCGTTGGTGTTCAGAGTCATAATGACATTGGAGATATAATAGCTCTCCAGCATGAGCCGCAGGTCGAAGGTCTCCTCGCACAGGTTGATATTCAGCGATTTGACCCGCATTCCCTGGCGGGGGAAATGCTCGATGATATTCTCAGAGGCCAGGCGGTTGAGCGCCAGTCGGATGGGCGTCTCGCTGGCTTCGTATCGGGTGGACAGCTCCCGAATGTTGATTTTTTCTCCCGGCTTGAGCTGGTTGGTGATGATGTCCCGGCGGATGCGCTCATAGACGCTTTCTGCCAGCGTGATTTTGGATGTGGATCGTTCCATCATACAGGCCTCCTGGTTGTATATTTTTTTGATGCCACAAGCATAGCAGAAAAACGGGGATACGACAAGTAAATGAAGAAAAAATATTTTTTTAATTGACAATTTGATTTTTTAGATGTAAATTAAAATAAAGATAGGGCATAAATTCAATCGAAAAATTTTGGAAAGAAGGATGAATGATGTCTCAGGCGGTATTGGAGAAGATTTTGGAAGGCAAGATCATTGCAATTGTGCGCGGGATCCCCAGCACAAAGATCGTGGGTCTGGCTCAGGCGCTGGAAAAGGGCGGCGTCAACTGTATCGAGGTGACCTTTGACCAGACCAGTGAGGAGAAGGCGAAGGATACCCTGGCGGCCATCCGGGCGATCAAGGACGCGCTGGGGGACAAGGTCTGCGTGGGCGCCGGGACCGTGATGAGCGTGGAGCAGGTGCATCAGGCCGTGGAGGCCGGCGCGGAGTATATGATCTCTCCCAATGTGAACGAGGCGGTCATTCGTGAGACCAAGAAGCTGGACAAGGTCTCCATCCCCGGCGCTATGACGCCCACAGAGGCGGCCTTTGCCTATGAGTGCGGGGCGGACATTGTGAAGCTGTTCCCCGCCGGGCTGCTGGGCGCGGCCTACATCAAGGCGGTGAAGGCCCCCCTGAAGCACATTCCGGTGACCGCGGTGGGCAATGTCAATGTGGAAAACTGCGCGGAGTTCCTGAAGGCCGGCGCCGTGGGCGTGGGCGTGGGCGGAAGCCTGGTCAGCGCCAAGCTGGTGGACGAGGGCCGCTTTGACGAGATCACCGCGACCGCCAAGGCGTATGTGGAAGCTCTGGCCCGCTGAACGGACTGGGAGTGTGGGAAGTGAAGAAGGATCATATTCTGTATTTTGACTCCGGCACCTCCAATACCCGGGCCTACCTGCTGGACCGTGAGTTCCGGATCTGTGATTCGGCCAAGCGGGCGGTGGGCTCAAAGGACTCCGCCATTGCGGGGACCAACCGTGTGCTCATCGAGGGGATGAAGGCCCTCTATGACCAGGTGCTGGCGGCCAACTCCCTCACGGACGGGGATGTGGAGGCCATCTATGCCTCCGGCATGGTGACCTCTCCGTATGGACTGAAGGAGGTCCCCCATTTGGTGCTGCCCATGACCGTGCGGGATTTTGCGGACAGCCTGTATCCCTTCCATGAGGACACCTGCTTCCATCGGGACATCTTTCTGGTGCCTGGCTTAAAGACCCTCAGCGATGACTTCTCCTTTGTGAATAATCTGCGGGGAGAGGAGATCGAGATCATCGGCGCGCTGGAGGAGCTGAAGGCGGAGCGGGATGTGGAAAATGTCGTGATGCTCATGCCCGGCTCCCATACCCACGGGATCTACATTCAGGGAGATCAGATCACGGGGATCATCTCGAACTTCACGGGGGAGCTGTTTTACGCGCTGAAGCAGGATACCATCCTCTCGCCGGTGCTCACCTCAGACAGCCTGGAGCTGGATGAGGCGATGGTGCGCAAGGGGATCGAAAATCTGGAGCGCTTCGGCTTCAACCGGGCCCTCTACATCTGCCACGCCATGCGGATCTTTGAGCAGGGCACCCCTCAGCAGCGTCTCTCCTATGGAGAGAGCGTCATCATGGGCGGGGTGCGCCAGTCTCTGGAGTACTACTGTGAGCACTTCTGGAAGGAGTGCCGGACGGTGGCCCTGGTGTCCGATGAGTTTATGTACCGCCTGTTCTCCATGATCCTGGAGGGCAGCCGGTATATCGACCGGATCATCTGGATGCCTATTTCGGACGGAAAGAGCTATGGGGTCAGTGGACTGAAAAAAATCGTGAGCTTAAAAGGAGAACGCCATGAGTAAGAAAGTTTTGATTACCTCCCGGTCCTTTGGCAAGATCAGCAATGAGCCGCTGGACATCCTCACCGGGGCCGGATTTGAAGTTACCATGAAGGGCAAGGACTTTGACCAGGCGGAGTTTGAGGCCATGATCCCCGACTACGACGCCCTCATCATCGGCGCGCATGAGTTTCCGGAGGCGGTCATGGAGCGCTGCCCCAAGTTGAAGATCATCTGCAAGCACGGAGCGGGCCTGGATAATATCCATCTGGAGAAGGCCAAGGAATTGGGGATCGCCGTGTGCAACGTCCCGGGGACCAACTCCAATGCGGTGGCGGACCTGACCTTCGGTCTGATGCTGGCGGTGGCCCGGAACATCGTCAGCACCAACCGCTGGGTCCATGAGGGCCGCTGGCAGACCGCCATCGGTGTGGATGTGTGCGGGAAGACCCTGGGCCTGATGGGCTTTGGGGCCATCGCCAAGAATGTGGCCCGCCGTGCCAGCGGCTTTGGCATGAAGGTGCTGGCCTATGATCCCTATGTGAAAGAGCTGCCGGAGGAGTTTCAGAGCTATGTCACCCTGTGCGGTGAGAACGAGGTCATCAGCGGCTGTGATTTCCTGTCCCTGCACCTTCCTTTGAATGATGAGACCCGGAATATGATCTCCGCGCCCCAGCTGGCCAGCATGAAGGCGGGCGCCTATGTGATCAACGCAGCCCGGGGCGGGATCGTCAATGAGAAGGACCTGTATGAGGCCCTGGTCTCCGGCCATATTGCCGGCGCGGCTATGGATGTGTCTGAGGTGGAGCCCATGGCGAAGGAAAATCCTCTGCGGACCCTGGACAATGTGATCATTACGCCGCACATTGGGATGTATTCCAAGGAGGCCATCGGCGCGGTGAGCCTGATCTGTGCCCAGAACGTCGCCGCCTGTGCGGCGGGGGCGGAGCTGAAGTTCCAGGTGGTATGATCCGGACAGAAGTACCTGTGATTTTATGACTGTAAAATGTCCTCGGGCGGTCGATTTGGGCCGTCCGAGGACATTTTGGTAAAAATAGACGGAGCGGGAGGGAGACAGACCCTCTGGTTTTTTCTCCGCTGATACGGTATAATGGCCTCAAGATGCTCCAGCTGCCGCTTTACTGAGGCAGACAGCGGCATGGATATGCGCCAGGACGCGTCCCGGCGGAACTTTAAGGGAACATTTTGAGAAAGGCAGAGAACATGATCGATCTGATTTTATTGGCGGCGGGCCCCGCCCGCCGGTTTGGACAGGAGCAGCTGCTGGGAGATGCAGGCGGCGCGCCCCTGTACCGCCGCGCCTTTGAGGCGGCCCGCCAGGCGGCGGATGCCATGATGGGCCTGCGGGTGCTGGTGGTGACGGCGAAGGGGGTGCTGGACGCCCCGATCCGGGAGTTCGGCTTCAACAAGGTGGTGGTGCCGGAAAACCGCCCCCTCAGCGCCTCGGTGGCGGCGGGCGCCCGGGCAGCCCGGTCCGGGGCAAGCCGGTGCTTTCTGCCCTGCGACCACGCAGGCTTCAACGGGGAACTGCTCACCGGCTTTTTGCAGGGGTACATCCTCAGCGGCCGCACCCTGGGGCGGGCCCGCTGCGGCGGACAGGAGGGGCAGCCCACCGTGTTCGCCCCCTTCCTGCTGCCCGGACTGCTGGCCCTGGAGGGGGAGGCGGACGGCTCCGCCCTGTTCCAGGGGCGGGAGAACCTGACCTTCTACTATGACGTCCCCGCCGAGGCTCTTCGGGAGGGTTTTGCCGGGCAGGGGGAGGCATCCGGTGAAGATCATTGACGCCCACCTGCACCTCTTTCCGCCGGAGCCCCGCACCGACGCCATGGCGGAGGCGGTGGGGCACCAAAACTCCACGGAGCATCTGCGGAAGGTCTACGGAGAACTGGGGATGGTCCACGGGGTGGTCATGGGCAACCGTACCCTGGAGACGGGGCGGCACTGCTATCCGGAGGATCTGTTCCACTATTGCGTGGGCCTGGACAGCCTGGTGCTGGACCGGGGACGTTCCATCCCGGAGGACCTGCCCGACCAGGTGGAGGAGCACCTGAAGCGGCCCTCCTGCTGTGGGGTGAAGCTGTATCCGGGGTACAACCGCCTGTGGCTGACCGACCCGGTGTACGACCCTATCTACCGCCTGGCGGAGCGCTATGACAAACCTGTGGCCGTCCACACCGGCCTGACGGCCTATGCCCGGGCCCATTTGAAGTACAGCCACCCCCTGGCCCTGGACGAGGCGGCGGCGGACCACCCCCGCACCCGGTTTGTCATGTGCCACTTCGGGAACCCCTTCCTCCAGGAGGCCGCCGCCGTTCTGGGGAAGAACCCCAACGTCTGCGCGGACCTGTCCGGCCTGCTGGAGGGCCGGGTGGAGCTGGACCGCTATTTTGAAGAGCAGGCGGGCTATGCCGGACTGCTGAAAAGCTGGCTGGCCAGCACCTGCGCCTGGGACCGGATCCTGTACGGGACGGACTGGCCAATCGTCAATCTGGGGGAGTACATCGGCTTCATCCAGCGCCTGGCGCCGGAGCGGCACTGGGAGGCGGTGTTCTTTGAAAACGCGAACCGGGTCTACGGCCTGGGACTGTGACCGGAGGAGGGGAAGAATGTGCCGCCCAGGGACTCTGTGCTCCCGCTGAGTGGTGTGAATGGGAAGCTGCCGGGGCGTTTGCCCGTATTTCCATACAAAATTTAATTCAGAGCAGCAAAGATCAGTTTTGACTGTCAGACATTGAACCAGTTTAGAATTAGTATCTCAAGCAGCCAAATGACAATGCAAAGAAAATCATACTGTGTCCGTCTCGTTTTCTCCTCTGCCGCGCGGAGCCCAAAAAATATTAGTCCCACAACGGGGAACGCAAAACTCCAGGTTCCATCTAAAGAGGGAAAGAATGGGGTTAGAATCAGGAGCAGTATGAGAGCCAGCGAGCTTTGAACAAGGTGGGATTGATCCGTATTTAGGAAAGATCGCCATTTTAGATAATACTGTTTGATTTGTTCCATAAGTCTTTAGTCAACCTTTCTCCCGCTTTTTATCTGATACCTGTTGATGGATCCTAAGCCCTATTCCCCCCGCAAAAGCGCCCAATGGAAATCCCGTTGCAAAGTATGCAATCGTACCTGGTAATTCACTGCCGTGCTGACTCAAATAGAAAGCAACAAACCATATGATTACCACAACAGCAGAACTTGCGACGGTTATTTTCCAAGGTGATGTTCTGTTCTTTTCTTCAATCCGAAAAAACAGTCCCGCACAAAACATTGGAAACAACACAGGCAAAGAATATCCTATGTCAGCAAGCAGCCAATTCACAAAAACATCCTGTATAGTCATACGAAGTATAAACGACGATCAGAATGAGAAATAGGTCGGTTATTCAATACGGCCATGATGGAAGAACTGATCTGCTGGAATTTTCTGCATTATACAATGCTTCCAATTATTTGTAGAAAATATTATGTATTAGGAAGAAACGCCATAATTATAAATATTATTACCCCACAACATATACTTGACATCACAATATATTTTTGCTCCCCACCATTTTCTTTCAAGATTTCTCTGATTGCCTTTGTTAAAAAAACAGGGAACATGAACCCTAAAAGAGAACCTAATAATTTAATAACAAAAATCATGTTCGTTTCCTCCTATAAAACGGGCGGTTAAAGCAGTGGATCACGCCGAAAGGATCGGAGTGATCCACCTTTTTTACGCCGTCCAGGTATAGCGATCGTAGTAATGGAACGTATGATTTCCTTCTGCCATCATTTCTTGTGATACATCAGGGCTTAATGAAAAAGAAATTGATGAATCGGTAATGTCTACTCCAAGGGAAATATCCCACGAAATATCAACTGTCATCGTTGTATGTGCATAAGCCACAAACACCTGAATAGTGTCCATATTATAGGAATCGGACTGTGTGCTTACCTCAGTAATTCCACTGATATGTTTTCCATAATTATAATCATGCATTAAATCTGGGTTTCCAACAACAGCTCTATTGCTAAAAGTATCCATATCAACATCTTTATGGAAACCGGCATTTTCGCCAGAAGTTGTAAAATAATCAACAGCAGCAATAGAACTATCAATTTTTGTCGTCAAATATTTTGAATCTTTATCTGCGGCTACCCATCCAACACCAAAACTGTCTGTGAATGTCCAGAAAGGACAGTCAGACCAAGTCATATCATATGCGATGGTAACTTGTCTTTGGTTACTGTCGAGAGCCAGTCCATATTTAAATTTTACATCTGCATCAGCGGCTGATCTGGTTGACGCATTTGACTTATAAATATGATCATATGCATCTTCACCTCTTTTATAAGACCTAATCACAGAAATCTGTTGTTCATTATATCCAGCAATCAGCAAATCATTTTCAGATTGACTTGCCAACATCCTTAGATATTGGTTCAAATCGTCATGTGTAATTGTTCCTTCAGCAATCATATTATCAATAAGTTCTCGTTCACTAATAATAATTGTTTGTGTTGTTGGGTTATTGTCAAGAATTGCAGATACTTTCTTTGAGATGGGAGAAATTCCTTCATGTAAATCATTTGGAATCTCTGCGGCATGGGCAGGAACATAAAGCGAAATACTTACACAAACAGCCAGAGCCAGCGAGAAAATTTTTCTATTTGCTTTCATTGTATTTCCCCCTTCATAAACTGAGCAGTTAATAATTTACATATCCAGATACACTAATTGTCTGCGACGAATTGTTTCTCACTGCCAGTGTATAATATCCGCGCTGGTCTACTTCAATGGCCTCATCAAAGATCCCATCGTTTGCATTCAGACTATAAAAATATCCGTCTGGCGCGATCAAACCAAAATCAACGCTGGCAGAAAACGGGGAATATGACGCCTTGATCGTCACAACTTCTCCGGCCTCCAGAGGGAAACTGCTATTCGCTTTTACTAGTTTATTGGCAGGAACGTCCATGCTGAATTTGCCGGAGGCGTATACGGTGTATGTTTCCTCCACATGATCGCTCTGGCCCAATGCAGCAGCATTCATACTAAAACAGCACACCAGAATGGTCAAAGACAATGCCATACTGCAAACACGCTTCCATTTCATTTCTTTCACCCCCTTCCATTTCCGGTTAGAACTCCAATTCAAAATTACCTGTGTTATCTTCCTCCACCTCACTCCTATTCATATGATTCATTTGGTTAGGCTCCTCACCTCTGCTTAGAAAAAATACAGCCCATAAAGCGACTGCCATGATCCCAATCCCGATCAGCATCAGTGCGAACCATTTTGGCTTTTTGTGATGCCCCACTTCTGTATTTTCCCCAATTCTCCGTTCCACATGGGCGGGTCCTGGATCGTCCTCATTCAGCAAATATTCCAGAGGAACATCGTATAGGGCCACTAAAGTTTTCAAACTTTCCGTGGACGGTTTTGAGGAGCCCGCTTCCCACTTTGAGATTGCCTGCCGGGAGACTCCCATTTTTTCCGCCAGCTTTAATTGGGACAGCCCATTTGCTTTGCGCAGGGAAATCAGCTTTTCTTCCAATTTCATCTTCTACACCCCTAACATACAAAAAGATTTGACAAAAGTAAACCAACTGGGGTTTACATTTTAGGCAACTGCTGGTTGCATTTTGTGTTTTTCGTGTTTTCCGCCGAAACGCGCGGTTTCTTCTCCTTATGGCCTGTCTGTCCGCCGTCTCGGCTGTCATTTTCTGCATTGTATAATACCGACAGTTGTTCATCAAGTGCTTCCAGTCACTTTTGTTGCAGAAACACAAAACGGCAGCAAATCAGCCCGCCGAAAAAGCCGGACTGGGATCGGGCTTTTCGGCGGGCTTCCGGCGGTTTGGACTCAGCCGGGCGGCCGGCAGATGGGGGTCCGTCGCCGTCATGGCAGTCTGACAGAACTGTGCTGCCACGGCGGAGAAATTTCACACGGACGGAGCCGGAAAAAAGCGTGGAGTTGCCTGCCGCCTCTTGCTTTTTTGCCGCCCCCCCACTATAATAACCAGTATAATCAGAGCAGTGCGCCCAAGAGCGCATTTGCGTCCCTTCGGCGGTCCAGCCAGAGGGAAGAACGGGCTTCCCGGCCCGATCTGAATGGATAGGGAGGGATCTCTGACGTGCGCCGAGCCGTGTTTCCCCTGCTTCTTTTTTTGTTTGGCTTTGTTTTGGGACTGCTGTGTCTGTTTCCCATCCACACAGTGTCGCCTAAGATGGATGCGGCTCCGCTGACCGCCAGCCGCGCGGGGGAGGAGCCCGCGTCCACTTCAGAGGCGTCTACCAGCGGCCTGCTGCGGGCCGCGGCCCGCGCGGCGGAGGCGCTGAAGGCAGAGGATTATGGGACCCTGGGAGATCTGGTCCACCCGGAGCGGGGGCTGACCTTTACCGCCTGCTCCACCGTGGACCTGAGCACTGACCGGAACTTTACCGCTGACGAGATCCGCGGCCTGACCGAGAACCCCAGGCAGTATCTGTGGGGATATGAGGACGGCCGGGGCAGTCCCATCCTTTTGACGATGGAAGAATTTGTGCGGCAGTATATCTTTGCTGTGGACTATACCCAGGCCCCCAAGGTGGGGGTGGACCAGGTGGTGCTCAGCGGGAACGCTCTGGAGAACGTGGCCCAGGCCTATCCGGACTGCCGCTTTGTGGACCTGTGCTATCCGGAGCTGGACCCGGACTTCGGGGGGCTGGACTGGTGTTCCCTCAAGCTGGTGTTTACCCCTCTGGAGGGACAATGGCGGCTGGTGGGTCTGATCCACAGCCAGTGGACCATCTGACCGGCGGACGGTCCGGCGAAGGATAAGAGAAATGAAGAGAGGTCGCTTGCCTTGAAAATCGTGATCGTAGGAAACGGCAAGGTCGGTTTTTCCCTGGCGGAACAGCTGGTCCGGGAAAAGTATGACGTTGTCATTGTGGATCTGCGGGAGGACACCCTCCGCCGGGCCGCGGATGCCCTGGATATTATGAGCGTGAAGGGAAACGGGATCTCCGCCGCCACCCTGATCGAGGCGGGGGCGCCGGACGCAGATCTGCTGGTGGCCGCCACCAACTCGGACGAGATCAATATGGTGTGCTGCCTGACTGCCAAGCATTTGGGAGCCAAGTATGCTATCGCCCGCATCCGCAACCCGGAGTATAACACGGGGCTGAGTGACTTGAAGCGGAACATGGGCATCGATATGGTCATCAATCCGGAGAACGCCACGGCGGTGGAGATTTCCCGCCTGCTCCGCTTTCCTCCTGCTGCCAATATCGAGACCTTCTGCCGCGGCCGGGTGGAGCTGATCGGGTTCCGCCTTTTGGAGGAGGACTTTCTGGTCAACCGCCCCCTCCACGCCCTGTCGGACCAGGTCAAGCAGCTCTCGCTGCTGTTCTGCGCCGTGGAGCGGCCTGGGGGCGAGGTGGTTATCCCAAATGGCTCCTTTGTGCCCCAGGCGGGAGATAAACTCTATCTCATCGGGCGTCCCTCCAGCCTGGACCAGTTTTTCCGCCTTCTGGGGCGGTACAGCCCAAAAGTGAAGAGCGTCTTTATCGTCGGCGGCGGAAAGATCTCCTTGTATCTGTCGGCCGTGCTGGAGAAGATGAAGATGCGGGTCAAGATCGTGGAGATCCAGAAGGACCGCTGCCGCTTCATCAGCGAGCGGCTCCCCCACACCACGGTGATCTGCGGCGACGGCACCGACCAGGAGCTGCTGGAGTCGGAGCGGATGACCGCCTCGGACGCCTTTGTGGCCCTCACGGACCGGGACGAGGACAACCTGATCCTCTCCCTGTACGCCATGCAGAAGGGGGTCCAGAAGGTCGTTACCAAATCCAACCGGCAGAACTATGCCGGCATCGCCCAGACCATCGGCCTGGACAGCGTGATCTCCCCCAAGCTGATCACTGCGGCCCAGATCCTCCAGGTGGTCCGGGGGATGCAGAACTCCCAGGGCAGCGTGATGAACACCCTGTACCGGATCGCTGACGGCTCCGCCGAAGCCATGGAGTTCACAGCCAGCGCCAATACCCGCCACCTGGGGGTTCCCCTGAAGGACCTCCAGCTGAGGAAGGGGATCCTGATCGCCGTGCTGGCCCGGGGAGGGGACATCATCATTCCGGAGGGCTCCTCCAGCATCCGGGAGGGAGATTCAGTGATCCTGATCTCCCGGGATCTGCGTATCCTGGACTTGAACGACATCTATGAGGATGAGGGCGCCGTCCCTGTCCCGGGAGGAAGCAATGAACATTAAGCTTGTCCTGAGACTGGTGGGGCGGGTAATGGCGGCGGAGTCCTTTGCCCTGTTCTTCCCGATGGCGGTCGCCCTGCTGTACCGGGAGAGCCCTGTGCCCTTCCTGTTGAGCATCCTGATCATCCTGGCCATCAGCCTGCCCCTGGCCTCCATGCGCACAGAAAAGCACTTTTTCCTTCGTGAGGGCTTTGTCTCTGTGGGGCTGATCTGGCTGGTCACCGGTGTGGTGGGCGGACTGCCCTTCTACTTCTCCGGATATTTTGAGTCCTTTGTGGACTGTATCTTTGAGACCTGCTCCGGCTTTACCACAACAGGGGCCACCATCCTGGTGGACATCGAGGCGCTGCCCCGTGGGATCCTGTTCTGGCGCTCCTTCACCCACTGGCTGGGGGGCATGGGCGTGCTGGTCCTTGCCACCGCCGTGCTGCCCTCCATGGGCATCCGCTCCCACTATCTCACCCAGGCAGAGACCCCCGGCCCCGTCTTTTCCAAGCTGGTGCCCAAGCAGTCCACCACCTCTAAGATCCTCTACAGCATCTACTTCGGCCTTACCGTGGTGGAGACGGTGCTGCTGAAGATTGCCGGCATGCCCTGGTACGATGCGGTCATCCACGCCCTGTCCTCCGCCGGCACCGGCGGCTTCTCCAACCGGAATGCCAGCGTGGGGGCCTATGGCAGCGTGGCCATCGACCTTATTATTACCGTGTTCATTCTGCTGTTCTCGGTGAACTTCGCCGTGTATTTTCTGCTGCTCACCCGCAAGTTCCGGGATATTCTGGCCAGCGATGAGCTGCGCTTTTTCCTGACGGTGGTGGCCGGGTCCACCCTGCTCATCGCCTGGAATATCCGGGGGCTGTACTCCTCCTTTGCCCAAGCTCTGCGCTATGCCGTGTTCCAGGTGGCCTCCATCATCTCCACCACCGGCTTTGCCACGGCGGACTTTACCCTGTGGCCCCAGCTGTCCCATCTCATCCTGATCCTGATCATGTTCTGCGGGGCCTGCGCCGGGTCCACCGGCGGCGGCATGAAGTGCTCCCGTATTCTGATCCTGGGCCGCTCTCTCCGGCGGGAGATCCACCGCATTGTCCATCCCCGCTCGGTGGAGGTGGTCACCCTGGACGGCAAGGTGGTGGAGGAGGAGACCATCCACTCGGTCCTCACCTTTGTAGGGAGCTATTTTCTGGTCATTCTGGCCGGGGCCCTGATCATCTCCCTGGACAACTTCTCTTTCTCCGTCTCTTTTTCCGCCGCCCTCACCTGTGTGAGCAACGTGGGACCCGGGCTGGAGCTCATCGGCCCGGCGGGGAACTTCTCCATCTTCTCCCCCCTGTCCAAGCTGGTCATGTCCCTGTGCATGATCGTGGGACGGCTGGAGATCCTGCCCGTGCTGGTCTTGTTCAGCCGTAGCACCTGGCGGAAGGACTGAAGTTCTTACTTGTGCGGCCTCTGTTCCACTCAAGAGAACACTTACAAAAATTTTAAAAGTATTAGTGTGCAAGTAGTTTAAAATGTTCACTTGCATTTTGCGTGTTCTATGGTAAAATAACAACATAACATGGCGCTAGGGTCCTAGCGGCTTTTTTTAACCCCAGCCTAGCGCAGGAAAGAAACGAAAGAAGTAAAGAGGAGCGTGCAAGTTTTGGACAACTATTTCTGGATCGGACTTGTCGGTGCGGTGGC
>OJRO01000399.1_pt1 | contig 45613 bp, 47 predicted proteins | sample 1599221 | NCBI WGS metagenome assembly OJRO01 (sample SAMN03922449, study PRJEB24848) | human gut metagenome | isolation source: stool sample | host: Homo sapiens | place: Germany | collected 2009-11
TAGGTCGCCCCACACTCATGTAACAGCCCAACCCCAAAATTTGGACCAATGCCAAATAAAGAAAGCCGGATTTCTCCGACTCTCTCAAGTATATGTCCGCAAACATATACCCCTATTAGTGCGTATATTATACTACACCAACATACACAACGCAAGTTTTAAATTTTATTTTTGAAGATTTTTATTCTAGCTTCTAAGAAATTTACTAATCATCAACCCATTGAACGTCTTGTTCAGCGTCCCAAAATATTTTACCTCCAAAAATCGGAGCATCAATGAATGCCTGATAACATTCTTCTATATTTTTCCCATCATGACACCAAATCTCCTTATCACTCGGTGGCTGGTACTGAATAATTTCCATATGCACAGATTTATCATCTGGCATATATCCTTGAAACCAATATTTGATGCCATCATAAATATAAACTGTATCTTGGCAAGAATAGATCCTGTTCAAAAATTCATTAGGAGTTCCACCAACCATACTATTCCACCCCCACAAAGAACTTATTGTATTTTTGTTTCATTTCCTTAGACAAAACTTTCGCCTTTGTTCTATGAAAAGGTCCCGTTGAATTTTTACTAAATTTATCATCATACAAATGGTAATGCAAAATCGGAGTATGTCGATTCCCTGTCAAAGCCTGTTCTGGATGATATGCTATTTCCATATACAAAACATGTTCTTTATTGTAAAAACGCATCTCATGAAATGTTCCATCTGGCTTTAACTTTATGTAAGCCTCACTGCTATGAGAAGACTCAGGAAGTCCATGCTTATTGCCTATTCCTTGTAAAATTTTTACCCCATCGACCATCCCTACCGTTTTATAAGTATACTCAACATTATTACCTGCTGCATACGAACCTCTTCCACCCATGTTACCGTACCACCTTTCTAGATTTCATATAATCTACTGGAATGATGTTTCCCTGCATTTCTTGGAAAGGTGTACCGAAACAAATAACGGCTTCCGGATGGATTCTGTTCAGCATCTCATTATACCCACTCATAAATGCCCTCTTATCAGTTTTACAACCAATCATTCCTATAGCAACTACAGAATTTTGTTCTACGCCATCAAAACAAAAGTCATAACTCAATGCATCACTCCAAGAAATTGTAGGAATAACTATTAATCCATGTTCTTGCCAAAAAGCGCCACACCAACGATTTTTAGCTACACTTTCAATTTGTCTCCATGAATTCATTTCTGCATACATAGAAAAGTCAGGCGAAAGAAGAAATCGATACTGCGAATACTTACCCAATGTTCTATCCGGATTGTTATAAACGTTTTCAAAACGATAATCATCAACGAAAAAATGAACTCCTTTCATCTTATTTTCGTCTCTGTCATTAAATTTTGCATCAGAACATGCTATGAGTTCAATATCGTCTAAAGTAATAGCTTGCTTCTTAATTAGTGAAAAATTATATTTTCCATGAGTTTTAAACCCATTACGTAAAAATAATTGATCATTGCGTTTTTCAACGCTAGTTCTTATAGACATAAAAATTCCTCCAATTTAAAATAAAATCTTGTTCATTTTATAGACAAATTTAGAGGAATATGCTAAAATACCTATAAGGTAACAGGGGTATCTAGCATATCCCACTTTAAACGCATTCATTTGTTGTTGGCGCAACTTATGAATGCGTTTTATTTTTTATCAATTCAATCACAACCTTTCTAATTTTAAACGAGCATCAGCAAAAGCTTTAGATACATGATATCTATCCAATATTTCTTTATGCTTCATGCCCTTACTTTCATCAAATGGTATCATGACCTCGGCACAAAGAGCTTTTGCTTGCCATTCTACGCTACAATATGCTGGTAGCTTATTGTTATCAAAGCTTCTTTCATATATAGGCTTAAACCCTATTTTAAATAAAAATATATGACAAATTTCATGAGCTATAAAGCCTAAATACGCTCCTATGCCTTTTTCATAAGCACCAACATATACTGATTCCTTAATTTCAATAGTAAATCCACCATCGTCATTTTGAAAGCACCTAGCCATCGTTTTTGCTGGTAACTTACTATCTTCTACTATCTCATAATTGCAATTTTTGAATACATCACTAAGCTTTTCTAAAACCATTAGCACAGGAAAAGCTCCTGTAGAAGCTACATCAAATAATTTCCTTAAATATGGTGCCAAACGTCGTAAATCTTTACGGCTCGTAGGATTTGTTAAATAATCCATTAATTATTTCTATCCTCCTTATCTTTCAATAGTTTCAAGATTTTAATAGCAGTATCATCATCCAATTCATCAAATGAACGAGCGAATTGCATTGCAGCTCTACGCTGATTAATACCAGAGTCTTTAATAGCTATTTTGTATTGAGTTCTGGATTCATCTACTGCTTTTTGCAACTCATCTTTTTCCTTGATTGTCAAACCATAATGAATTGCTATTTTATCTATCCAATCTGCAGGAACATTTTTTCTACCATTTTCAACGGCTGAAAGAAAAGGGATTTTTACTTCAAGCATCTTTGCCATATCACCCATGACTTCATGATGCTTTATTCGTAATATCCTGACGAACTCTCCAAAACTTGTATACGTCATATAAATTCCTCCATTTCATAAACTTAGTATAACTTTTTATTTTCCATAAGTCAAGTAATTTTTTTAATCTATTTTTGGTTAATTTAGAGACAGAGCCATTATTAATACAGCGCGCGCAAATTGACAAAAGAAAAAACTAATGGCGACATTCTTCCCAAAATGTTATAAGAGCATTAACAAGACAAGAAGGAAGAATCCACTATGTGCAAAATGCGTAATTTAACAGAAAATATTCGTGTTGCTACTATCAAATATGATTACATCATCAAGCAAACTCAAAAATGCAAAAACATCAGTAAGATAATTCTCTTCGGTTCTTCGATTGAAGAAAGATGTCAGCAAAAATCCGATATAGACATCGCTGTTTTTGGCGAAAAAAAGCCAACTTCCTATTTAAAATCAGCAGAGTTCCGCAATTTCAATGACAACATCTTCGCTTTCAATAATTTTGATGGTCAAGATTATGATATTCTTTACTTTGCCGAAAATAACAATGACACTTCCGAGCTAATGCAAAACATCAAAAACGGTGCAGAAATATATAGGAGAGTTGCGTAATGAGCCTGAACATAGAACTCTTTATGGTACGATTACATAAAAACCTTTATAAAATAACTTAAAGCGTAGGGAACGAGATTTTTCTTGTCTCCTACGCTTGTTTTATAAACTGTTTATTACAAACCTGTAATATCATCATGATTATTTTCGGCTACATTAAAATCTGTATCGAAATTCTTCGCGCAAAAAAATAGCCATCCTTACCTCCAAACCGTGACAGCTATTTTTTAGCTAAATGCTTTGGAGAACCGCCTATCGGTAGCCCTCTCTTTTTATTTTATACAAAAACTTCACTGATTTTGCAAATAACTAAGTACATATTCGCCTCTATCTTCTTCTCCTGAGTACCTGCTTCTCCCATGTTTTCACCGTCTGCGCCCGCAAAAAGTCCTTCAACGGCTGCAGGTTCTGCTCTTCATCCCACGCCTCCAGCGCTTCAAAATACGCCTTTCTATCCTCCTGATGGATAACAATCGGCGGATGATTATGTATAACCAGCAGATAATTCATCACCAAGCGTCCTGTGCGCCCATTGCCATCGGCAAACGGATGGATATTTTCAAACTTAGCATGAAAGAAGGCTGCTGCCGTTAACGCATTCTTATCGTCAACATCGGCAATATCTTCTATAAGCTCCTGCATTTCGTCCGGCACATCCTCCGGCCAGGCACCGGTCTCATTCTTACCTGTAACATAATCGCCCTTTTTATATTCCCCGGGCCGTTCTCCTTTTTTCCAGCGCAAAGGATCATAAGTATTGAGCGTCAGGCGTTTTTGGATTTCTTTTATCAAATTTTCATCAATAGGCTTACGTTCATTAAACGCAGCAAAAAAATACTCATTAGCTAATTTCGCATTGCGAATCTCAAACAAGGTACGGATATCGCCTGTATAGCTTGTAACGCCATCATGCTCAAAAATTTCGCGTGTATCATGATAGGTTACATTAGGATTTTCAATATTACCGGAGTTATAAGCAAAAGAAATTACATGCCCGTTAAATGCTTCTTCTAGGTCTGCATCTGTCTGAATCTTTTTCGTCTGCCACCAAGCTACAATCTGTTCGTACATCTCCGCACCTCCAATAAACGTATTCGTATTTTTACATTATTATACCATATCCCTATACAAAAACTCCTATTCAGCCAACAGAAAATCTGTCGAAGTTTATAGAATCAATTCTACAAACTTTCAATTTTGCAGAGTTTGTGTAATCAATTCTACAAACTTTTGGTTTGCATATCTTTGCAGTTTGAATTACACAAACTTACAGCGCATCTTTTTAGATGATATATAGCTACACAAAAAGCGCAGCACGCTTTCGCTTGCTGCGCTCATATTGCATATTACACTGTTATAAATTATACATTGAAGCGGAACTCGACAACATCGCCATCCTGCATAACGTAATCCTTGCCCTCCAGACGAACCAGGCCTTTTTCACGTGCTGCAGCCTTGCTGCCGCAGGCTACCAGATCATCAAAGGAAACGATTTCCGCACGGATAAAGCCACGCTCAAAGTCGGTATGGATTTTGCCTGCTGCCTGCGGAGCCTTAGTGTTCAGCTTAATAGTCCAGGCACGGGATTCCATTTCGCCCGCAGTCAGGAAGGTCATCAGGCCAAGCAGTTTGAAGCCTGCTTTAATCAGGCGGTCCAGACCGGTTTCCTCCAGACCTGCCATTTCCAGATATTCCTTAGCCTCTTCTTCCGGAAGCTCGGCAACTTCGCTTTCCATCTTAGCGGAAACAACGATAACCTCAGCATTTTCTTCCGCAGCATATTTCTTTACAGCCTGTACATGCTCGTTACCGGACGGATCAGCCACCTCGCCCTCAGCAACGTTAGTGATGTACAGTACAGGCTTCATGGTCAGCAGATGCAGCTCGCCCAGGAATTCCTGCTCTTCCTCGGTCAGGTCAAGGCGGCGTGCAGGCACACCATCAGACAGGCCGGCCATAACCTTTTCCATAACAGCCTGCTCCAGCTTAACCTTTTTATCGCCGGTTTTTGCCAGTTTCACCAGGCGCTCCTGACGTTTTTCAACGGTTTCCATATCAGCCAGGCACAGCTCGGTGTTGATGATATCAATATCACGCAGAGGATCAATGCTGCCCTCAACGTGAGTGATGTTGCCATCCTCAAAGCAGCGTACAACCTCGGCAACAGCGTCTACCTCACGGATGTGGGACAGGAACTTATTGCCAAGGCCTTCGCCCTTGCTTGCGCCCTTTACCAGACCGGCAATATCTACAAAACGCATAGCTGCCGGAACAATCTTTTTGGATTTAAACATATCGCTCAGAACATCTAAGCGTTTATCAGGCACATCAACAACGCCAACGTTAGGCTCAATTGTGCAGAAGGGATAGTTTGCTGCTTCTGCGCCAGCTTTGGTAATAGCATTAAACAGGGTACTTTTGCCTACATTAGGCAGGCCAACGATACCGACTTCTAAATTTGTACTCACGTAAATCGCTCCTCGTCATATATATTTAGTGCGTTAAAAACTCTATTTCTAATATATTTTACAATAATATGCTGTGATATGCAATGTTTAGACGCAAAAAGCGCCTTTCCGCAGCATAAAAAAGAGACAGTCCGCAGACTGCCTCTGATTTTTGACTTAAGCTTAGAAATATTCCAGCTCTCTCTTGGCAAATGCACCGGTTACCGGGTTCATGTCAGCTTCTACTTTATATCTTGCAGTAATGAACTCTACATCATAATGTACATTGTTGCCTTCTTTTTCGGTTTTGATAACAATATTTCTTGCATCGGGATATGCTTCCAGAACGATTTGTCTGATATCCTCAGGAGTTTTTACCATCATCGTGCTGCCGGCAATATTGCTGCCTTTAATTTCTACTTCCTTAACTTTGGTAGTTGCAAGAACAACTTCTACCTCGTATTCCAGATAATTATCATTATCGCGGAAGTTCAGAACAGCTTCGCCATCTTCTTCCTTGTAGCCATAAAATACAGCAGCAGCAGGAACCTCGGCACGTGCAGCATCAATAACCATCTGCTGATGGCTTTTAGCAGGTGCAGCAAAAGCTACTGCGCTCATTGCCAGCGCAGCCAGCATAGAAAGCAAAACTAATAATTTTTTAAACATAAGTATTCCCCCTTTGAAAAAATATAATCAGCTTACCAGACTTACTGTCTTTCCAAAAGTCTGTTAGCGTAAGCACGCATAGAAGGATTTGCCACAGCCTTGAAATCTGCAGGCGGCAGAGCAAAGGCAGTTGTCTCATCCACGGTATTGGAAACCTCAAGAACCTTAAAGATAGGCAGATAGCTTACTTCGTAGCCCTTCCAGTCAGCGGTATCCTTTGCATAATAGAAATTCAGGCTGTTGGTGCCCTTGGTCATCTTGTCATAATCATAGCCGGTAACTGCATCATTACCACCCTGCGGACGTACATTGAACCAGCTGATCAAGGTTTCGGCAAATGGCATGCTCATGCCCGGCAGCTCGGGAACTCTGTCATAGTTTTTATTGAGATAGTCAATAGTGTACCAATAACCGTTCTTCACAAAGGAAACGGTATCCTTGATTACCTTGCCGTCACCATCGGTAGTAGTGATACGCTCGGCGTTAATGCCGTTGGCTTCATTGTATTCCGTACGGTTGGTGCGCTTTTGCTGTGCGGTCGGCAGCTTGGCATAGGCTTCGGCTGTCAGCACCTCACGCATATCAATCGTCTGAGTTACAACCAGATGTACAGGATGCTTGTCACTGTTTAAGGTTTCACCCAACAGATGGATGGTACGCTGACCGGGATTATAGGCAAAAGCCATTGCTGTGCAAAGCATCGTAAAAACAAAAGTCAAAAATAAGGTTCTCAAAGATGTTTTCATGCAATTCACCTCGTATGTATATTACTATTACTATTATATCATGTTACCGCCTGCGTAAATAAGTAAATTTTTTGTGATTTTTACACAAACGAAAACCCCGCAGCCTAACGGCTACGGGGTATAAGTTTCGTTTAAACCGCCGTGCGAATTATTCGCAGGTGAACGGCAGCAAAGCAACGCAGCGAGCGCGTTTGATTGCTACGGTCAATTGGCGTTGGTGCTTAGCGCAGGTACCGGAAATACGGCGCGGTAAAATCTTACCACGTTCGGTGATATAGCGTTTCAGCTTATTTGCATCCTTGTAATCGATTTCTTCAACTTTATCAACACAGAAGCTGCAAACTTTTCTTCTAGGTCTTCTGCCTCTTTCGCGTTTCATTGCATAACCTCCCTTAAATTAGAATGGAATTTCCTCATCAAAGGGAACCTGTTGTCCGAAACCACCCATACCGCCGTCTTGAGCCGGCGCAGCAGAGCGAGTCGGATTGCTATGAGCAGCAGCGGCATCAGCTTTACGCTCAATAAACTCGAAGCGATCAGCGATTACTTCGGTTACCCAGCGTTTGTTGCCATCCTTGCCATCATAGCTACGGATTTGCAGGCGGCCTTCAACAAGCGCGCGCTGCCCTTTGGTGAGACTGTTACCGCATGTCTCAGCATGTTTACCCCAGATTACTACCGGAATAAAATCAGCTTCTCTTTGGCCTTCCTGATTGGCAAAAGGTCTGTCTACTGCAAGAGTAAACTGACAAACAACTTTACCGGTCGGCGTATAACGCACTTCCGGATCTCTAGTAAGTCTGCCCAACAGAATAATCTTGTTCATTGATTATTCACCCTTTCTGATAATCATATGGCGCAGTACTTCATCGGTAATTTTCATAACACGATCAAGTTCCTTAACAGCAGCGGCGTCAGCCTGGAAGGTTACGAGAACATAGATACCTTCATTCAGATCCTGGATCTCATAAGCAAGGCGTCTTTTGCCCCAACGATCGGTTTTTTCTACATTACCACCGTTTGCAGTGATGAGTTTCTCGAATTTAGCAACAACTGCTTCACAAGCCTCATCCTCAACAGGTTTAACGATGTACATGACTTCGTATGCGTTCACGAAATCACCTCCTCCTTTGGACTTTGGCCCCCGTCTCTCCGGGAGCAGAAGAAGTATATATAGTTATATACAAGCTTAATAATTATATCATTGCTTAAGCTGTTTTGCAAGCTTTTCAGAAAAATTTTCTTATTATTTTTGCTTGCAACACTGCGGACAATAGCCATACCATTCCAGATTATGTCCTACGATGGCAAATTCCGTTTTATCCGCCAGCTGTTCCTCGAAATCAGCAATCGGGCAATAGTCTACCTCCACAATCCGGTGGCAGCGCAGGCAGATAAGGCGGTGACGGTGCCCCAAGGCATGCAGCACAAAGCCGTACTTGCGCGCATCCGCCAGGAAGCTCTTTTCCGTCAGTCCCTTTTGCGTAAAATTTTCCAGGATACGGTAAACCGTAGAAAAATTTATCTCTGCTCCCTGCTCACACAGCTGCTGATAAATATCCTCGGCTGTCAGCACACCCTCGCTCGCCAGCAGCAGCTGCAAGATAAGCTGTCTGTGACGGGTATTTTTTAATCCGTAGCGATGCAGATAATCGCGATAATCTGCAGCAGAATTTATATCAGTCATCTTTCTACCCCTTCTTTATAAGACAGCACGTATTTCTTTATAAATGATAATCAGCAGCAGCAAAGCCACCGAAACCAAAGCGGTTACACCGCCCGGCGCCGCACCCAGCCAATAGGAGGTCACAAGGCCTGTGATAATGGCGATAAAGCTCAGCACCATGGCTGCCAGCATCGTCACCTTAAAGCCCTTGCCCATCTGCAGGGCCGCCGCCACCGGCAGCGCAATCAACGAGCTGATAACAAGAATGCCTACCACGCGGATAGAAACAGCAACCATAGCTGCCACCAACAGAGCAAAGATATAATTAATCAGACGCGTTTTTACGCCGGCAATCTTAGCACCGTCCTCATCAAAAGCCAGCATAACCAACTGCGGATACAAAAAGTAAACAGCAGCCAACGACACTACGCACAGCACCGCTACCGCCAGCACATCGTCAGGCGTTACGGTCAGAATGCTGCCGAACAAAAATGCTTCTACATTAGTATGTACCATACCGCTGCTGATAATCGTAATCGCAATACCAACAGACAGCGACAGAATAATCACCAGTATAAGCTCCGCATAGCGGCGGAAGCGCTGACGCAAAACCTCAATCAGCACGGCAAAAACGGAGGTTACGGCAAAGGCGCTGATAATCGGATTCACCTTAACCAGCAGGCCAACTGCTACGCCTGCCAAGGATGCATGTGCCAGCGTATCACCGATCATGGAATAACGGCGCAGCACTAAAAACATGCCAATCATGGGACACATTAAAGAAATCAGCACAGAAACCAGCAGTGCGTTCTGCATAAAAGCGTATTCCAGCATTATTCCGCACCTCCTACATTATCCTGCATATATTCCTGCACATATTCCTGAGGATTGCAGAAATGCCCGCGGCCGTTCATGACATGATACATTTTATCGGCATTACGCGCCGCAAATTTCAGGTTATGCTCTACCGTGATAATGGTAATGCCCTGCTCATGCAGCTCCTGCATAAATTTGTACAGCTCCTGCTGGCTCTTGACATCAATGCCGGTAGAAGGCTCATCAAAAATCAGCAGCTGTGGGCTGCCCAGCAGTGCTCTGACAATCAGTACCTTCTGGCACTGGCCGCCGCTCAGCGTACCTATAAGACGGTCACGCAGATCATAAACATGCATCTGCTCCAGACAGCGACGTACAGCCTGTTTGTCCGTTACCTTTAATACTCTGCGATAATATTCCATTACCTCATATACAGTTATCGGAAACTGGCTGTTGAGAGTTTCAAAGCGCTGCGGCACGTAGCCGATGCTGCTAAAAGTATTCTTCAATTCACCTTTTGACGGCTCCAGCAAGCCCAAGAGCAGCTTGACCAGCGTACTTTTGCCGCTGCCGTTTTCGCCGACAATGGCAATATATTCGCCGTCATTTACCTGCATATTGATATCGCGCAGCAGCTCGCTGCCGGATTCATAGGCAAATTCTATATGCTTCAGTTCTATCATATTGGCTCCTTCATTTACTCACGGCAGCCTGCGCTGCCTTTTTGTTGCAGTAAATATTATAGACCTCGCTCGGCAAATATGCAAGTCATTTGCATTTAGCTTGACAAGAAAGTTCGCTGGTGCTATGATAAAATTCGTTATAATATGCAAATCATTTGCGTTTGTTTTCATTAGAATGAGGAGGACAGCTCATGAAAAAGCTCAGTATTATTTTTTGTATTTGCACGCTGCTGCTCAGCAGCCTGCTGGCAGGCTGCGGCAGCAAGGAGCCTGCACCTGCTGCGGACCATAAGCTGCGGGTTGTAGTAACCTTTAATGCTATGAAAGAATTTACTCAGGCCGTAGGTCAGGATAAAATTCATATAACTTCCCTGATTCCCGACGGCACAGAGCCGCATGATTTTCAGCCTACTACTAAAACTATGCAGGCGCTGAGCAAAGCAGACATCTTAATTTACAACAGCACCGGTATGGAGCGTTGGGTGGAGCAGGCTACACAGGCCGCCGCCAATCCCAAGCTCGTCATTGTAGAAGCAGCCAAGGGCACCGACCGCATCAGCCTTACAGAGGCTGACGAAATCAGAGCACACGGTCAGTATGACCCGCACACCTGGCTGAGCCTGAGCTGCGCGCAGACCGAGGTAAAGAATATTGCCGAAGCACTGGCTGCTGCAGATAAGGCTAATGCCGATTTCTACCGCAAGAATGCCGAAGAATACAATCAAAAACTGCAGGCACTGCTGGTTGCCTATCAGAAAAAATTCAGCAAGCTGGAACAAAAGGACTTTGTCACCGGCCATGCTGCCTTTGCTTACCTGTGCCGTGACTTCGGCCTGCAGCAGCAAAGCATTGAGGATGTTTTTGCCAGCGGCGAACCAAGCGCGCAAAACCTGGCCAAGCTGACAGCCTACTGCAAGGAGCATAACGTAAAAGCCATCTTTGTAGAAGAAGCGGTAAGCCCCAAAACATCGGAAACTTTAGCGCGCGAGGTTGGTGCCACTACGCAGGAGATATATACTATCGAAAGCAGCAACGGCGAGAAAACCTATCTTACCCGCATGGAAGAAAACCTGGACGCTATTTACCAAAGCTTGAAAAAATAAAAAGGCTGCCATCTTGGCAGCAAAAAAATTATCTACGCACAGCAAAACGCCGCGGCTTACGCAGCAGGTCAAAGACCTGCTGCAGCCGCGGCGTTTTTAGTTGCAGCATGCATCGTCAGACAGGCTGCTGAAGCTGATTCACTTTTTGTTTTTGGGCAGTACATCCTCATTCTTAGACGAATAAGGATTGATATTTTTCAGCTGCTGATTGGGACGGAAATTATCGCGCGCCGACGAGCCCCAGATAATCATCCAGGTCAGAGAAAAGCCCATCAGGAGCCACAAAACGGCCATAGCCGCCGCAGGGTACCACGAAAGATTGAACCAGTAGCTAAAGCCCCAAAGCAGCACCGCAATAAACCCCCATTCCCAGTTCACTATTAGGTTGGCAATAAAGCAGATAAAAAAGCCTGAATTGATAGTCGTTCTGCGCATAATAACCTCCCTTTTAAAAAAACGGCCGCGATAAACAATCGCAGCCGCAAAAGTTTCAGCTCATTATAATATCAGTAGCTGCCACCGCCGCCGCCATGATCATTATCAGAAGAGCTTTCGCTTACAGAACCATCATCACTGCTGCCGCTAAATTTAGACTTCGGAACAGCAGAAACGTTGGTGTACAGATAAGTATCATTGCTGTGCGTCAGCGCAAAGGTTTGCTTATCCAAGTAGGCATTTGCTTCGACAGCCTCACGCACGTTGCTCATACCACTAATAAGCAGAGCACGACAGCCATAGGCTGCAGCACCACCGATACCGGCAGCAATTACTAAAGCAAACCAGTTGAAGCCTGCATCAGGATCCCACGGCTCGCCTTCCTTTTCGTAATACTCAAGGAGCTCGCCTGCTTTTTGAGCATAGGTGATGTAGCCCTGAGCATAATCATTTTTCTTGAACTGAGCAACCATCGGCTTGCTCATATACTCAATGCCTTCATTGCCAACGATAACCTGCTTCAGCTGTTTATCGGTAGCAATATACCATTTACGGGTATTGGTAACCTGCAGCAATACCATATTGCCCTTGGCACCGTCATTATAAACATCATCGAGCAGCTTATTGGCATATTCACCGGGAACGGCACCGCCAATAGTCTTCATAGTTACAACAGCAATACGCACATTATGCGCCTGCTCCTGCTTGTGCAGCTCTGCCAGAACCTCCTGACGCTGCTGCGGCGTAAGAACCTTGGCGTTATCCACCAGGCTGGGCGCAGCAAAGGCTGTTACACTGGCTAACATAAGGGCTGCCAGCATGGTTAAGATTGCAAATAACTTTCTCATTCCGGCACCTCCTTATAAAATGAACTTCACAATGAAGTAGCTGATAATTGTTACAATAATAAAGGTCAGGACAGTGTAATTACGCAGCTTGCCGTAGTCAATCGGCAGACTGCCGACAACCTTACCTGTCTGACCGTTCATCATAAAGGTATAGGGCTTATCCTCAAAGCGTGTGGACAGAATCCATACCGGCACCATTGCATAATGCACAGCATTTTCATCCTTGATAACTGCGCAGTCACCATTGCTGGTTACACGGGTATAGCCTGTAACGGTATTTTCAAGACAGCCCTCGGCACTTTTGACAACACGCTCATCAGCACGGACTACAGCAGCCTCGGCATCCACATCATATTTATCTGCCAAAAAGCCTGTCAGATAAGCAGTGCTGAAGGGAACCATTTCGCTGTAGTCAAATGGTTCGATGCTCTCCATAAAGGTATCGTCCATCTTCTCGCTGCCATCTACAGGGATGCGGTCAAAGGACATGGTGCCTTCACGTTCGCAGTTATATACAACGGTAGTAGTGATAACCTCATCATCGGTTTCATAAACACTGTCGCTGGCACCCTGATAGCTGCCGCTGGCACTAACCTTGGAGTCAAACAGCCAAAACGGTACATACATCGCCTGGATATCCTCCACACGATTGTTGGCCGTAAAGGAGTTAGGCAGCAGGGTTCTTCCCTTGTAGAATTCCTTGAGGGCAGCAACAGCTTCCTCTTTGGTTTTCTTGAAGGGGATGATGAAGTCCGGCTTCAGCATACCCTCGAAGCGGCTCGGCAGCATGGTCGGGCTGCCGCAGTAGCAGCATTCTGTTGCCATGGTGTTGCCATCGCTCACAATCTGCGCACCGCAGCTGGAGCAGGTAAACGCCTTCATCTGCTCTGCTTCTTCAGCTTCCCACTCGCTGCCGGCAGCAGAGGTATCCCACTTAGCCTCCTTGGCAGCCTGCGCTTTGGCAGCAGCGGCTTCCTTGGCGGCATACATTTCTTCTATAGTCTTAACTTCCAGTTCGGTACCGCAGTATTCGCAGGTCACCTTATCATGACCGGGCAAAAACGTCAGCGGCGCGCTGCAGTTAGGGCACTTATAGCCTACAGAGGTTTCAGCCATAATATCACCTCGTTAAAATATAGTTTCGTAGATTCCGGAAAGTAATCCCAAATCCTTTCATTCAACTAACGTAAGCAATTAATATATCGTGGAACGAATAGCAATTTTAGCAAATGAGTGTATGGAACCATAGAAGTGTCGCAACTGTCTGAGCGATAAGCTTGCTGCTATAGCAAAATCTCTTTACATAGCGCGAGTTTTGCGGCACTTCGTCCTGGTTCCACACGAAATTTGCGTCATGTCCTGCGGACATGGGAAAATTGCTTTGACTGAAACGATATTTAATTGCGACGCTACTAAAATACAATGGGAAAGAAATCCCGAATATTTAAGTTATTGTTTGTCGTTATCGTCGAAAATATCGCCGCATTCAGGGCAGAACTTAGGCGGATGGTGCGGATCTGGCGGCTCCCAGCCACACTTATCGCACTTGAACAGCGGTGCTCCCTCAGGCTTCTTGCTGCCGCATTCAGCGCAGAACTTGCCTTTGTTTACAGCGCCGCAGCTGCAGGTCCAGCCATCCTCTGCCGGTTTGTCTTCCGGCTTCTTGCTGCCGCAGTTAGCACAGAACTTACCGGTATTGGTAGTGCCACAGCTGCAGGTCCAGCTGCCCTCTGCCGGTTTCGGCTCAGGCTTCTTGCCGCCGCAGTTAGCGCAGAACTTACCGGTATTAGTAGTGCCACAGCTGCAGGTCCAGGCATCTGCTGCCGGTGCTGCTGCAGGGGCGGCAGGGGCGGCCGGCGGCGGAGTAGGAGGTTGCGGCTGTTGCGGATAAGGCGGTTGTCCGTAAGGAGGCTGTTGGCCGTAAGGATTCTGCTGAGCATACATCTGCTGCTGTTGTCCTTGGGCAAACAAGCCAGCCACATTTGCGCCACCGGCCATTCCGGCCATATTCATGCCAACAAAACCGCCCATTGCACCCATGCCGCCTTCATTGCCAGCTGCAATACGCATAGCGTCTGCAGTAGCACCAGCCATAGCTGCTGCTGCACGGTTCGGATTGCTGAGCATCTGGATATCTTTCAGACGTTGAGCATCTTCCTCAGACATGGTTACGCTTGCCAATGCGAAGGAATAAACCTCTACACCGCGGCGGTCACGCCATTGGTCGCTCAAATCTTCGTTCAAAGCGTTAGCGATTTCTTTGCCATGACGCGGCAGTGCGCTGTAACGCATACCGTTTTCCGTGAGCGTGCCGAGGGCAACGCCCAGGCTCATCATGAGCTCGCTCTTCATCTGGCTGTCAATCTGGTCACGACGATATTCGTCAGTGATATTGGAGCATACATTGGTGTAGAACAGCAGAGGATTAGTAATCTTATAGCTGTATTCACCGAAGCAACGGATACCAACTTCCCAATCAATGCCTAAGTTGTTGTCAATCAGGCGTACAGGAATCGGCTGAGCGGTGCCAAACTTGTTGCCGTAAATTTCCTTCATATTGAAGTAATAAACGCGCTGATCCTTGCCGGGGTCACCGCCGAAGGTAAAACGTTTACCGATCTGCCCGAAAATTGCCTTTACATTATCCTTCAGATCGCCTGTAAAGATAGACGGTTCAGTAGAAGTATCGTATACATATTCGCCGGGCTCGTTGCACATATCTACAACCTTGCCCTGCTCAACGATAATCATGCACTGACCTTCGTTGACAGCAACAACGCTGCCATTACTGATGATGTTGTCTTCTGCAGAAGTGTTGGAGCTGCGTCCTTGGCTGGACGTACGCTTCATACCCTTGGTTACCAGAACCTCGGGAGGCATGCTTTCGCAATAGAAAAACTCTTTCCATTGGTCGCCCAGTACGCCGCCTACAGCGCCCATTGCCGCTTTAATTAAACCCATAATACAACCTCCTTTTGTATCACTAAAAAATTAACAATTATATTTTATCAAATCCCGCTTAATATTAACAGGACTTTGAATAAAACAGCTGTACACTTATCAGCCAAGAAATTGTAAAATATTTATCTTATCCTTATCTGTAGTAAAAAGCTATTCACTAATACTTTGATTTGTGATAAACTAATTGTTAGACAATCTTTGCAAATTATCTGTGCAGGTAAGCTGTTTTCCGCTTCCTTGCCTTAAGTTTAATATAAAAATTGCATTTCGTCACTACACCAAATGGCGATTTCGGGTAGGATAAGGGTAAATTTTCCTTATTTTTTACCTTTTTTCTCCAAAAATACTCTTTCAGGAGGTTTTTTCATGTCCGTTGTATCAAAAAAATTTTCTGCTTCCTTATACAGTATGCTGGTGCTGTTACTGCTCTGTCTTGTTACCGCTTTCAGCAGTGGCTGCGGCAGCAAGGCATCACTCGACCCGGCCAAACCGGTAACGCTCACCATCTGGCACGTTTACGGCAACCAGACCAATTCCCCATTTAATGATACAATAGAAAAATTCAATGCCTCTAAAGGTAAGGCCAAAGGCGTCATTGTCAAGGTTGCTTCCGTGAGCAGCTCCAATGTTATTGACAAGGCTTTGTTCGCCTCTGCCAAGCAGGAGCCTGGCGCTGTGCCACTGCCCGACCTTTTTACCGCCTATCCGCGTGTAATCCCCGCAATGCACGATAAGCTGCTGCATTGGGACAAATACCTTGATAAAGAAGATTTAGCTGTTTACCAACCGGAATTTTTAGCCGAAGGCTATCAGGATAAGGAGCTGCTGATGCTGCCGGTAGCAAAATCCACCGAGCTGCTTTTTGTAAACCAGACATATTTTGACCGCTTTGCTGCGGCAACAGGTGCCAGCACCGATGATTTCGCCGATTATGACAAGCTTTTTGCGCTCTGCCGCAAGTATTATACCTGGACCGGCGGCAAAAACATGTGCCAGCTGGATGATTTCTATAACTATTACCTGACGAGCATGGCTTCCTTGGGCGACCCGTTAATCAAGGACGGCAAGCCGGACCTTGCCAGCTCAAACTTCAAGCGCATCTTCCGTGCCGCAGCCGAGCCTGCTATCGCCGGTGGTCTTGGCATTGAAAAGGGTTATGCGGCCGATGCCTGGAAAACAGCCGATTTAATCAGCAACGTCGGCTCTACCGCCGCCATTCTTTATATGCGCGATTACGTCACTAATCCCGACAACACGCGTGAAACTATCGTTACCAACTATTATCCCTGCCCTGTTTTCAGCGGTGGTAAGGTAACACTGCTGCAGCGCGGTGTAGGATTATTTGCCATCAAAAACACAGACGAACGCAAAAATCTTGGTGCCGTTGTTTTTGCCAAATGGCTGGCGCAGGAAAACAGCAATTTGAATTTTGCTATGCAGGCAGGCTACCTGCCAACCAATAAAGAAGCACTGCCAAAACTGCTGAATAATCCGCAAGATGTGCATAACTTCAAATATCGCAAGCTGTATACCTGCATGCAGCAGGTATACAAAAAAGGCACCTGGCTGCATCTGCCGCACAATGCTGCCGAAATTCAGCAGAATCTGGAATACGGCAGCAAAAATATTCTGCGCGCTGCCCATCAGCAATATTTACAGGAAATTGCCAGCGGTGCCAATCCACAGCAAACGCTTGATAAGTTAGTAGAAGAAAGTTATCAAAAGCTGCTGAATTACAAGTAATAAGCCAAAAAATCCTACCAAGGAGGCTCTTAATGCTCAATAAGCTCACCAAAATAAAAAGACTGCTGCTTATAGGCAAGGAAATATGGCATAACAAACGCTCTATGCGCGGCCGTTTCATTATTTACCTGCTGTCACTGGTGCTGCTGGCAGGTTCTGCTATGCTGATTCTGTTAAACGTTATCGGCATAGTACAGCCACCAAGCCATGATATCGACCGCTTTCTTGAATATGAGCTTAACACCCGTACCAACGATATCAAACGCCAGATGAACGCGCTGGCTGCACACAATATTGATTTGTCGCAGCAGCTGCAGAATGATATCGACCGCGTTATGCTGGAGCAGGGCATTTACAATAATTATGATGCCTTGAACAACAATCCCGAGGCTTTGACAGCGATTCAGCAAGCAACCTACCAGACTCTTGCTGCCAAGATGCAGCAGGCTCCGGCCAGCGGTGCCTTGTATCTGATTAACGCCAGCGTCAACACGAATCTGTTGGAACCAACCTATAACGGTCTTTTTCTCAAATTTACCAATATCTATTCCGAAAACACTCTTTTCAATGAAACATGTATGTTCCGCGGCAACCCTCAGGTTGCCCGCAATAACAACATCAGCCTTTACAGCACCTGGCAGCTGGAGCTTAATGTCCACGCTTATCCGCAGGCCGATAAGCTTTTGCATGCCAAGGAAAATAATATTTCCCAACAATATATCCTGACAGACGTTGCCCACCTCAAAGAAAGCTGGGAGCAGTCTCGCCTTTTCCTAATGCCTATTAACAGTAATAACGGCAGGATTATCGGTATCTGCGGCTTTGAAATCAGCAGCGTTTACTTCCAACAGCGCACCAAGCAGGCCAATTACAAGGGGTATCCGCTGATTACCGCTATTCTCGATAAAAAGGCGGACAACGAATACCAGGGACAGCTTTCCAATCCGGCCTCCTTCGTCAATGCTACTATAAAAACCAGCTCTGACGGCGAGCATGAATTATTTACTGCTGGTCAGGAGCGCTTCATCGGCTTCACTGCCCCATTGACTGTCGGTGCCTCGGAGCACAGAGTAGCAGTCATGCTGCCTGCCGACAGCTATTATCATCTGCAGGGGCAGGCAAAAATTCGTCTGCTGATAATGCTGGGTATTATTCTGCTGCTTTCATTGCTGTCTGCCGGTTATTTCAGCAAAAGATATGTAGACCCGCTGGTAGCGGATTTACAGCAGCTGCAGCAAAATCCCGATGCCCCTCCGCAAGCCAATGTGCTGGAGCTTAACCAGTTCTTTGAATTTCTTCAGAGTCATTCCGAACAGCAGGCCGAAAAACTGCGTCAGCTGCAAAGCGAAAATAATCAGGTACAAAAGCAGTACGGACTGGCCGCATTGCGTCTGCAGGAGGCACAGGAAAAGCAAAAGCAGACCGCCAACCAATATATTCATCTGGAGGAACAGCTTGCCGCCCTGCAGAACGAAATTCAACAGGTACGCCTGCAAATGGAACAGACGCAACAGGAAAAGCTGCAGGCTCAGCAAGAACGCGAGCAGGCACAGCAGCAATTCAACTTTGCTCAGGCTGCGCTGGAAAAAGCTATCGAAAAGAAGCTGGAATCCGTAGACCCCGACAGCTATCAGATGTTTATCGATAATCTGGCTACGCTGACACCTAAGGAGGAGGACATCTTCAACCTTTATGTACAGGGCTGCTCTACCAAAGATATTATCAGCCAGCTTGGCATTACCGAAAATACCTTGAAGTACCACAATAAAAACATCTACAGCAAGCTGGGCGTAAAAACCCGTAAGTAGCTGCTGCAGTATATCGAACTGATGCGTAACGCAGAGCATTGACGCACCAAAGCAAGCAAAAAGCCTCCGGCGAGTTTATTCGTCGGAGGCTTTCGTTATGGGTTAGGGGTTACTATTGCAATATTAACTTTATCGCTCATTTTATCGCTCATTTTTATTACATATATAGCCATACACACTGCTAAAACCAAATATCCAATTTAAGCTATAATTCAAATACCCCCCAAATATATCTTTCGGGGGTGTTCAAATCTTTATTTCTTAAATTTTACAGCTTCTGTCGCACCTTCTACCCTACATTACAGCTGCAGGATGAAGAATTCATCTTTAATATTTTTTCTGTCATTGCTGAGGGCAACCAGAACTCTGTTATCAGGCATATTTGCCAGGTTTACACATGCACCGATGCTGGTTTCCTTATTATCGGTCAAATCCTTATAACTTACGGTACCAACCAGAGTGCCGGTGTTCTTTCTGTAAATCTGCAGCTGCTGCTTGTCTACAGAGGAATCGCTGACTACCAGATATTCATCAGTCAAAGCTATATCGGTTAAGGAATTGATGGCATTGCTATCTTCACGTTTTTCCTTGCCGATGACGCGTTTTTGCTTGCCATTGAAGTCATAAACGCTTACCAGGCCTACATCCTGAGTGCCGATACGCGCATTGCCGCCAACATAGAAATCACCGTTTCTGTCCGCAACAACGCTCTGCGGAATATTGATTTTATCCTTGTCGGTAGCATCACGGCTTCTGGATTCCTTACGTACTGTGCCCAAATCCTTGCCTACTCTGTAGCCATTGCGAAGATCAACCTTTCTCATTTCGCCCTGGTTCATCCAGATCAAAGCCTTGTCCGCATTGCCCTTAGGAATTACAACAAGGTTATTGAAGCGTCCTTGTGCCTCTTCAATACGTTTGGTTTCACTATCGAAATAGTTGAGTCTCATTCTCTTATTGGTATAGAAAATGCCTCTGGTTCCGTCGGAAGAAATCTTAGCATTACCGGACATAGAATCAACATTATTGTCCAACATGCGCAGACCATCTTTATCCCACCGCATCTGCACAAGTCTGTCCTTAATATTGGCATAAATCATATCTCTGCCGACAACAGCCAGCTTCATGCCCTTGCCATAGGAATTTTCCAGACGCACTTTAGAATTATTCTTCAGCGCAAACAGCTTAAAGGTTCTACTACCGACCTTAACATCCTTATTCGGCAAATCCTTCAAATCAGCAGCAATCGGTTTCGGTTTAGGAGGCTCACTGGTGCCTTTGTCGCCCCCGCCGCAGCCGGCAATAAAGCTGCATGCCAGCAGTCCGGCCAAAATTCCCATTGCCATACGTTTCTTCAACATAACAATCATCTCCTTGTTTTATATATAACGCTCTTTATTTGATAACGATACGGCCATCGCCGTAAGGCTGAGCATATTGCTCGCCAACCTTGCCATTCAGATGATTCTGCAGATATTCTATAATCGTATCTGCGTCACTCATCATTTCGTCCTGCACCAGACGCGCTCCCTTGAACATCGTGATACCGTCACCACCGAATTTGAGCATGTAGGAGGTTCCGCCAACAGTGTATTTTTTATTAACGTCTAACGGTTTGCCGTCAATCTTAACATCGCTTACGCGACGGGCACCGGCAACACGCAGGAAATTGCCCTTGGCATCCAGCTCAACGCTGGAAGCAACGGAGCTGTCGAGCGTGTAGCTCAGGCCGGATACCTGCATAAAGCAGCCGCTTTCTTCCGGATAGCTCATAGAGCCCATCTCCAGCGCATCAAGAATCTGTTGGCCGCTGGCCTCTAATACTACGCACATATTACCGAAGGGGAAAGCCTCCAGCAAATCGTTGTAGCTGATTACGCCGGTTTTGATTTCGTTGCGGATACTGCCGCCGTTTGCCAGAACTACATCGCAGTCAAGCACTGCTCGATAAGCATCGGCAACAAAGTCGCCCAAGCTGCATTCACGGTTGCGCACGATACGCTCACCGGTCGCAGGATCATTGCTGCGCAGCTGTACCAAGGCTTCGCCCACAGGCTGCTTCAGCAAAGGCTCATAGGTTTTTATTTCCTGGGCAATAACTCTCGCGATATTGGCGTCCTTGCCGTTGGATTCGGTAATCAGCTGGCTCTTCAGCTTGCCGTCGGGAGTAATTACCAGCTCGCCTACAGTTTTCAGCTTAGTACCGGTCTGCGCCAACAACACATCCTTGCCTACTTTATTTTTAACCATACGGGTGAAACGCTCGTGAGAGTGTCCGTCGATAACAGCGTCTACGCCCTGAGTGTTTTTAGCAACGCTTTCGCTGCTCCACTGCGGAGTAGTGCCGTCCATGCCCAAATGACCTACGATAAATACATAATCCGCGCCGTCCTTGCGTGCCTTGTCGACATTCTTCTGCAGCTGCTTGTACAGCTTATTACCGGTTTTATCCTCGCAGAAGCTGTAAATATACTTGCCCTTCTCATTTTGGAAGAAGGTAGGCGTGGAGGTTGTCAGGCTTTCCGGTGTGCTCGCACCTATAAAGGCTACCTTGGTATCCTCATACTGCATAATCTTGTAGCCGGGCAAAACCTGCTTATTGTTGCCTGCATAAACAAAATTTGCACAGTAGTAGCCTGCACGCTGCAGCGGCACCAGCTCCAGGAAGCGGTCCATGCCGTAGTCAAATTCATGGTTACCGGGAATACAGAAGTCATAGCCCAAATAATTCATAATATCGACAACTGCCAGACCACGAGACAGCTTGCCGATAGGTGCGCCCTGAATAGCATCACCTGCATCCACCAGCGCTACGTTCGGCGTTCTTGCCAGGGCATCCTTTTTAATCTGCGCCAGACCGGCAAAGCCGATATTATCATTAATACCGCAATGGATATCATTAGTATGCAGAATAACAATGTCGTGCTCCAGCGCCCACGCCATCAGCGGAGCGGAAACAGTCATCGCTGCAGTCACCAAAAACAGCGATGTTTTTTCCAGAACTTTTTCATATACACCACTTCCTTCCATCTTTTGTAATTATATTATAAGCAAGAAGCAGCAAAAGCGCCCCACCCCAAAGGCTGATTTCGGGTAGGGTGAGGCAAAAAATATGCTTTTTCAGTGTATTTTTTGTCTATTTCTGCTTAGTAAAAAAACGCAGCCTACCGGAAGCACCGGAAGGCTGCTTGTTTTATAATGCTACTGTTTTTTAAGCTGAATTATTCTCAGGACCAAGGATCATCTGCTGCCGGAGTCTGGATGCCGCTCAGCAGTCCCTTGTAATCCCACAGGAACCATTCGCCGGTAGAAGCCTTTTGGCGCACAGTCATCGGACGCGGGCTATCGGCACCGCCGCAGGTAATCATAAAGCGTGCATAGCCTTCCTCCTGATAGGTATAGGCATTAGTTTTAATCTCTACAGTATACGGCATATCCGGCTGATAATTATTCGCCGGAGTTGCGCCCATAAAGTAGGAGCGCATCAGATACTGTCTGCCGCGGAAACGGTCTGCGAGGAACTGTTCATCTCTTTTAGGCACCGGACGAGGTCCCAGCAGCTTGTTGAGCATAGCAATTGCCTCTGCAGGATTAGTTTCATAGCGAGCCAGTGCTGCCACGGTATAAGCCGCTACCTGCTGAGCATCGGTTTCCGGTCCGATTTCAGCTGCCGATTGCGGCAGGTTTTGGAAAATTACACGTCTGGTTTTTTCTTGCTTCTCCACTTTATTCACCGCCCTGTTAATAGTATTGTCAATAGTTCTGTCGATCATTCTGTCTACGCCGATTCTTCTGTTCCAGTCAAGAGCTTCGGCTGTCTGCAGCTGTCCCGCCAAAAGCAATGCGCAGCAAGCTAATACAATACCTTTCTTCATTTGTTGCACCTCCTCAGAATTATCCTGCGCTGTTAGATACGCAGGCATGTTTCCTTACAAGCTCATTGTACAACGAAATTTGCTGAAGCACCCCACCCAAACTGCCGATTTCGGGTAGGATGAGCAAAATTTTTCTGTTTTTCAAGGAAAATTCTGCAAAGCAGCAGTTCCAGCATTATCATACACAGCAATCTCAGTAACCACATCAGCGCCACCATCATTGCCAAAATCGTGCGCAAGCATCTGCGGCTTACTCATCAGCCAAATCGTAAATTTTCCTTAACGTGCCGTCGTCGGTAATATTATAAATCAGCCTGCCGCTTTTCTCTACCAGATAGCGCGCATCCTTAAACTTCACCGGATTAGGAGAATCGGGGTCTCCTGCCTTAGTCATAGTATGATAGCTGTAACGCTTATCAACATCAGGATACAAAGCCTTTTCCTGCTCCCACTGATAATCCCAGAAGCTGAAATGGTAGTTGTTTCTGTCCAGTAAATTAACATTCGGCTCCAGCACCAGCTGCAAAAACAGCGCAGCTACAGCCCAAGGCATTTCCGTTTCACCCTGCACAAAGCGAGTACCTCTTTTGTTGCTTCTTTCATATGTCCCGGCCAGGGACGGCAGCACCCGATTATTGCCCTCAGGCTCACCCAAAATCCAGGCACTGTATAGTTTGTTCTGCGCCTGATAGCCCTGCGAATTACTCAAAGCATATTTCTCATACAACGGCATACTATATCTGTACATAGAAGGATAACCCATACCATTTTCCAGGCTCATAAGACCCGGCACATGCAGATAACCGATAAAACGCTCACCGTCATGCGCAAAACGCACCACGCCACTCGCCTCGGTTTCATAGCGGTAATGGTCGTCCTGCCATTCACCGCTGTGCACCTTCAGGCTCATCAGAGTACCGTGCGTAGTCTCGTACACCATAGCACCACCCTCAACATGGGTAGCAGGATTGTACATCTCATAATAGTCCGCCCGCGCAACCGACATCCCGCCGCACAACAGCAGCGCACCGCACGCCAACGCACTCAAAAGCTTCTTCATAAGCTCACCTCCAGAAATACAACCCCCTTCCGCGTCACTACGTTCGGCACCTTCCCCGAGGGGGCAGGCAAGAAAGGTTATAACTCTATCCTAAATTGAGCAATTAATATATCGTGTACACAACCCTCAGTCATCGCCTACGGCGATGCCAGCTCCCTTTCAGGGAGCATATAAAGTTAACGAGAAACGAAATTTAGAATTTCGAAACACCTTTATATCTTCCCTGAAAGGGAAGGTGGCTGCGAGCTTCAGCGAGCAGACGGAAGGGTTGTAGCGCGATATTTAATTGCGATACGCAAAACATTTTTCAGCGTACAAAAAGGCCCCTGCTCCGCAATATTAACTTACGTCGCAAGGACCTCAACCTCAAATCACTGCCTCAACCCATAGCATCATTGCTGCACAACATCTTAATCTCACCATCAACTGTCACACTATAAGCATCCCACAAATTCGGATGTACATAATAAGTCATAACCAGCTCATCGTTCTTATTATAAACATAAACCCCAAAATAATCGCCGCCATCCTTCGGCATATACGAATTAAACACGCTGCTCGGATCCTCGGCAAAACGACTGCCATAGCCAAACCAATAATCCTTACTGCTCAAATCCAAACCGGTATTCTTCATATTCAGCTTACGCAGGAAATACAGCGCCATAGTATAATCCTCTTCCGCCTGCATTCCCTCAAGCCTATAAGTACCGCCGATATCAGGCTCACTCACCTTAGTAATCCCCATCTCGCGTGCATCAACCGTCGGCAGCAGCACAACCTGCTTACCATCTTGCACTCTAGCCTCGCAAACAAGCGGCTGAGAACCATAACCAAAATAACGTGTATCCTCACCATGACGGCCCACATCAAAAGAATAATCCTCCAGCACCAGTGAACCGTTCTCCAGCATACCCACGCCCTTAAACATCGGCGCATTACCGTCCTGCAAATCATAAGTAACAACAGAAGCAAAAACGCCGGACTGCGTATAAATCAGATGCAAAGAAGCATTATCCCTGCCATTAGCACCATAACGCATATACGGATATGCACCATAAGACGCTGCCATCGCTGTTGCGCTGACAAGCAGCAGCAGGCTGAACATCAGCAAGCTAAATAATCTCTTCATCGCCACACCTCTATCTCTCAACCTCACTCAGCAGCAGGCTGCCGTCCTCACCGCTGATAGCAATACCGAAAATACGCTCCCTGCCCAAAGAATCGCGCACCGCAATACCGTTGCGCGGGAAGGACTCGGAATCACGCATCACAATAATAATCGGCTCCGTCGCACGCAGGAAATCCTTATAATAGATAGACTGCACGTTAAAAACAGGATAGCCATCCGCACTCACTTCACGCAAATCCAGCGCCACAACCTGAAAATCAGGGAAATCCACCGAGCTCGTCACCACAGCCTTCGCCGGTTCAAAAGCATCCGGCATCCGCACAACCTCGCAGGCCGCAGGATTAACATGAGCATCCTTCAGCCAGCACACATGCAGCATGCTTTGCGTAGGCTCCGCCACACTGTTCGCCTGAGCACTGCCCCAACCGCCAAACAAACCAATACCAAGCGCCAATAACATTGCACCTAAAAATCTTTTACGCATAAAAAACACCTCCAAAGTTTTTTACATCATTTCTTAATTTAAGCCATCTTCAGACGTTACACCTTACTCAATCTCCTGCAGATAAATACTGCCGTCCTTACCGCTTTGCAAAATCGCAAACCTGCGCTCCCTGCCTGCATCATCCTTAAAGCTGATACCGTTCTTGGGAATAGTTTCCAGGCTCTCCAGATGCAGCACAAGCTTTTCATCAGCCATCAGCAAATCCTTGCTGTAAACGCTCTTGCCGGTAGCAAGCTCCAGCAGTCGGAACTCTTCCAGATTTTTCGTACTGCGGAAAATCACATCCGCACCCTTAAAGGGATTAGGCACAGAAACCTGCTCGTACTTGGAAAGGTCAACCTTCGCATCCTGCAGCTCATGTACTCCCATGCATTCCAGATACTGCATCGCCAGTCCCTTAAAGCCTCGTTGCCTATATTCCTTCAACGGCAGCAGTTCAAGCTTCACGCTGTCACCGGCCATCTCTGCGCCCATATCAAAGAAATCATCAGCAGTCATATTCGTCTTTTGCGAAACAGCCACATCATCTCTGCCCACATCGTTACGGTAGACATCAAGGCCGTTGGCAGCCGCATTATCGTTCTTCGAACGGGTAAAGTACATATCAACGCATCTTTTATTGCCGTTCGGCAGTAAATCCTCCAGCACCAGCACATAGTCTGTATTACTGCTGTTGCCGCGTGTCAGCAACATATTGTTCGCCAACAGCTTAATATTGCTGCGTGCCCAGCCCTCATCAACAAATTTTATTTTGCCGTCCACAAAGGTATAGATAGCATAGATATCCTTGCCATAATAGCCCTTGCCCTGCTTTTCGTTATCCAAAATAGCAAAAATCAGCTCTGGGACCTTGTCATTATTGATATCCTGCAGCGTATAACCAAGAATGTTCAACGCATCAACGTAACCCATCCGGTCCCGCAGCTCATAAATTCCGGTCATGCCCTGCTGCGGCACCTTATCCATATTGCCATCATTCACAAAATTATAGATACCCTCCACCAGCTTGCCGTATTCACGCTCATAGGCAGGCACCTTCGCCACAGTCGCAGCTGCTTCCTCCACCTTCGTGGCCTTAGGCTGCGTTGCCGCCGCCTGCTTATCCGAACCGCAGCCATTCAGCATCATTGCCAAGGCAGTCAGCAGCATTGCTCCCACTAAGACATTTTTCCAGCTTTTCTTCAGCATATCAATCCCTCCGCTTCCTGCTTCGCAGCTAATCTTTTATACCTTTATTTTACCCTAAAAAAAACCAAAGCGCCCTACCCGAAACAGTAAATTCGGGTAGGACGCAGCTTTAAATCATAAATTTATCGCTTACAGCTTGTTAAATACATCTTCAACCATCTTCCAAACCTTAGCGCGGTCTACAGCGTAAACAATCTTCGCGTTCTGAGCACCCTCAGGAGCTGCACCGCGGAAGCCCATAGTCTGACCGTAGCCGTAGCCGTATTGGTCATCAACATCAATCGGCAGAGTTTCGGATTCCAGAATTACGGACGGATCAATAGCAACTGCTGCTGCCAGAACGTCCCAAATGTAGTTCTTGAAGGACGGATCCTTGCGGAACATCGGGGTAGCATAATGGCTTTCCCACATAGCCTTGAAGCGGTCGCTCTTAATGCGGCTTTCCAGATCGGCAAAATCATCGTGGCTCATCAGTTCCTTGCTGCAAACATCCAGCGGCAGGAAGATTTGCTCCTTCCAAGGAGCACGGTAAGCCTTTTTAGCAGTTTCCGGATCAATCCAAACGTTAAATTCGGAGGTAGGCATAACGTTGCCTTCGCAGAAGAAAGCGCCTGCCATATAAACAACGCGTTTAGCCATCGGAGCGATTTCCGGAGCCTTGTCCAAAGCAGCTGCCAGGTTAGCACCGCTGCCGATAGCAACGATGGTTACTTCGCCCGGATGCTTTTTGATAGTATCAATGATGAAATCAGCAGCATGCTGCTTTTGCGGGCTCATTACCGGCTCATCATTATAATTCTTGCGGTATTCAGCCTGCCAGGATGCCGGCTGAGGATAGCCTGCAGCACCCAGATGGGAGTCATGGCCACGGCCGAAAATGCGTTTTTCTTCCTTCATGTTAGCGAAACGGTCCTTGCGGACGGGTTCATTAACGCCCATATATACAGGGATATCGATGCGGCCGATGCCCTCCAACTGACGGATAGCAGAAGCGGTACCGGTTTCAACCCAGGTATTGCCGATAACGATGGTAACACCCTTCAAATCCATTTTGGGAGATTCGGCAAGCATCATCATAGCGATGCCGTCATCAAACAAATCCACCATATCTGCGTCCAGAATAACCTTTTCACGTGCTGCAGCCTCAGCAGACAACGGAGCAGTCATAGCACCAACGCCCATGCACATGGAAAGCAACAGGCAACCACATAAGCTGGTTAATTTTTTCATTTTCATCTTTATTACCTCCTTAATTTCCCAACCTTATTTTATAAATTTCCGCACAAAATGCAGATTTTACCTTAATCAATCTCCTCCAGATAAACACTGCCGTCCATAACCTTCGCCCGAATCGCAAACTTGCGCAGGCTGCCTGTATCGTCCCTGAAGCAGATACCGTTCTTGATAATAGTTTCATAGCTGAGCTCAGGATCAGTTTCAAAGCTTTCCAGATGCAGCACCAGCTTTTCTTCCGGTTTCAGCAGTCCTTTGCTGTAGATAACTCTGCTGCTATCACCCTGCAAATCCAGCACTTCAAAGCTCGCCAGAGAAGTATTGCTGCTAAACAACACTTCTGCTCCCTGAGAGGGATTATCCGCGTAAACATGCTCATATGCGGAAAGATCTACCCTATTATCCTGCAGCTCATGCAAGCCCATACAGTTAAGATGCTGCATTACCAGTCCCTTAAAGCCACGATTGCTGTATTCCGCAAGCGGTAAAAGCTCGAGCTTTTGGGCACCAAGGTCAATATTCATCATATCGTCAAAGTGCATGGAGGTTTTTTGGGTAACAAAGGTATCATTTACATCTAAATATTTTCGGTAAACATTACATCTGCCATCCTCAACCTTTGTATAGAAGGTTTCTCCCTGACGCAAACTGCCGTCCCGCAGCAAATCCTTCATTTCCAGCATCCATTCCATATCGTTATCGTCGATACAGGTGCGCTTGCTCAGCATATCTTGAGGAAGCAGACGCAACCGGCTGCGCGACCATCCCTCTTCAACAAATTTTATCTTATCGTCTACAAAGGTATAGACAGCATATATATCCCGGCCATAATATCCCTTGCCCTCAGGATAATCAATCTGGCCAAAAATCAGTTCCGGCACCTTATCATTATTGATATCCTGCAACGTATAGCCGACACTGCTTACGCCCTGACCGGGATCATTATGGCCCTCCAGCTCCTCAAAGCCTGTCAGCCCCTGCGCCGGCAGTCCGGCAGTATTACCCGTGGTCAAATAATCGCAGACACCCGCCACAATTTTTCTATATTCCTGCTCGTAGGCAGGCATAGCGGTGGCTTCTGCCTTAGGCATAGCTAGCAGCGATACTGCTTTTTTGTCAGAGCTGTCACTGCCTAGGAGCATTGTCAATCCGGTAAGCAGTAATGCTCCCAGCAAAATGTTTTTCCAGCTTTCTTTCAGCATATCAATCCCTCCGCTTCCTGCTGCCTGCTTTACAGCTGATTGTTTACAACTATAGTGTAGCCTAAAAAGAGTAAAAGCGCCCCACCCGAAAGGGTGATTTCGGGTAGGAGGAAGGGGGATTTTTGGGATATTTTTGAGATTTTAGGTTATATTTCCGCTAAACTTCCGACGTGCTTGCGCAAAAAATACGAAAACCCCGTGTTTCACCGGGTTCGGTAAAACACGAGGTTTGATTTTAATTATTATCTTTCGTATCAGACTTGTTCTGCCTTTAATTCTTCTATTTTCTCTATTGGCAATGTAGTAGCCTTGGCGATATCCTGCACAGAAAGGCCCATACTTATAAGACGCTTGGCAGTAGCAATGTTCGCTTTTGCTTCGCCCTCACGCCTTTCATCTAATAAACGTGCTTCCATTAGCATATATTCTCGCCTCACTTTCGTATCCAGCTTCAGATAGCTGATTTCATCGTCAATCTGCTTGGTGAAATCGCTATTTACAATGTGGTTGTTTACATAATCATAAAAGCTTTTGATATCCTTGGAAATATCGCCATGCGTACCCTTAGTATTCAACAGCATGGTGGTTGCTTCATCCTGAAGCTCCAGCTCCAGATTTTCAAGGCAACGCTTTTTAAAGGTGTAGACATAATTACCCTTTGTAAAGAAATCAAACACACAGATAAAAATTACATAGGTCGGTGGCAGCAAATCATATTCCTGTCCCTGCTGCAACAAATCAATATCAAGCAGCGCCTGATAATAGCGCGAACGCTTGGGCAGGACAAAGGCTTTGGTGTGGGGATTTTTATTATTCTTTACCTGCATTTCCAAATTGTAATGCGTGTTTTTGTCATCCTCCACTATTATATCCAGACGGATGGCACGGCTTGTGTAGTCGGGTTCAAGCGATTTTTCGGCTTCAATGTAGTTGATATCAGCAATCTTAATCTGCAGTAATTCCTCCAACAGATGGATGCAGATGCGCTTGCGCGACATTACCTTCTTGAAGATAAAGTCGCTTTGGATTGTCAGATTCTCAAATTTTTTTGCCAGGTCTTGCATAAGATCTCTCCTTTCATTTTAGCACAGATGCAATAAAAAATACATAAGCAGTTATCAAGGCGCAAAAAAACAAAAAAGAGCAGTACGCTGACGATTAGAAATCGTCAGTATGTACTACTCTTAGAATGTACCATGTAAATGGCCTTGCTTAAGCTTCTGCAGATAAGGTGTATCTGCAGGATATACTGCTTATTTAATTGTCCGCAGGTAAATCAGCCCGAAGCGAAATTTAGTTGCAGTTTTCAAGAACTTAATTTAAGTTTACTTGAATTTGAGGTAGATGTCAAGAGAGAACACTCCTTGTGCCTGCCCCTCAGGTAAGGTGCCGAACGTAGTGAGGCGGAAGGGGGCTGCGAGCAGACGGAAGGGTGTGTAAGCAGCTAAAGCTTTAGAAAGAAAAACGAGCCTCTCCTTGGGGAGAGGTGGCATCGCGTAGCGATGACGGAGAGGGGTACATCATACATATGCTATTAGTAAATTTTTAAACAACAATCCCCTCTCAGTCGCCCTAACGGGCGCCAGCTCTCCCCGAGGAGAGCCTAATCCCACCCAAACGCAAAAGAACCGCCTCGCGGCGGTTCTCTGCCGACAGCGCCAGAGCGCTGCCAATTTTAGGAAGTTTTTGTATGAAGGTTTATTAGAAAGTGAAGGTTACGTCAGTCCAGAAGCGATGGTCTTTGGTACGATCAAGATCAGCAGCAATACCAGGAAGCTCTTTCATCAGCTTAGATTCGGTGTTGTAGTATGCAACGTTAGCTACGATGTTTTTAGCAAGGGTGTAGTTAGCACCAACGCCGAAGCCCTTGAAACCGGTCATGCCAAAGGTGTTAGCATCGGTGGTGTGTGCAACATAGGTTTGTGCGCCTTGGTCATAGTATTTAGCCCACGCGCCCCAGCTGCCTGCATCTTCAGCCTTAGCACCCTTATAGGAGAGGCCGATAACGAAGCCGTCATCATCAAGATATTGATCAATAGCGTTGTTAATATCGATGTTACCAATATTATTAGATTTGTCAGCAGACAAATCACCCTTCAGATACATAGCGGACAGATTGAAATGACCGATATCATAGCTCATGCCTGCATGCCAGATGCCGTTGTCAATATCAGTTTTTTCTGCTGTTTCTGTCCCCATATCTTTGAATTTAGTATAACCGGCAGTAGCCTTCAAGCCCTTAGCCAACTCGCCTTCAAGAGCCAAGCCCCAATACTTACCGCCATTAGTAATATCACCAGTTGATAAAGTTTTTTCCTCTGGCATTCTCTGAATATGCATGTATGGTACAACAGTGATATCATCAGTTGCTTTGCCCATGAAGCCTTTTACCTTAACGTTATTGCCATAAGACAGCTCCAAGCCATCAGCACGGGTATCATAGATATTGCCATCAGCAATTACCAGATTATAGCGGCCTGCACGTACTGCCATGCCACCAAGCTTACCATCTACATAAGCGCGTTGGAAGCTTGTATTTTCATCACCGGTGTTATTATTCAGGTTCTGCACATTCTGCAGCATGCCGGTATATGTCCAGTCATCATTAATCATGCCGTTAATCCAGATGCGGGAACGGATATCTGCTGTATGGTTAGATTTATTGCCCCAAACTTCATAAGACTCAACATGATCCGGTTTTGCCATTGCACCGTCTTGGTTAACATAACGGAAGCGAACTTCACCGGTAACTTTTACATTGTCAGCTTTTTTCTCCAGGTTAGCTACGCGCACGCCCAAGTTATCCAACTCGTCAGCAAATTCAGCTGCCAGCTTGTCAACGCTAGCGCCTTTAGCCATTGCTTTAGCAACGATTTGTGCCATTTCATAACGAGTCATCAGCTTGTCGCCGCCAAAGGTGCCGTCGCCATAGCCATCGATTACGCCTGCAGCTGCCAGCTTGCTGATGCTGTCATATGCCCAGTGGCCGGCAGGAACATCGCTGAACGGGTTAGCAGCGTAAGCAGAAGCGGTTACACCAAGAGCCATTGCCATTGCGAGTACTAAAGATTTTTTCATGAGAAATTCCTCCTCTTTAAGTAAAGTATTTTTACCTTGCGGAGGCTTGCGCTGCCTGTTGCCAAAATTTGCCTTGTTTCATTTTGGTTTTTGCATTGCTTGCTCCGTTCGGTAAAGCCGGAAAAGCAAGAAGGATTAGTTGTTTTTCCTTTGCTTCTGGCTGTAGTATATCGAATTTTTAGTAACTTGTCCCTACCCGAAATGGCAAATTCGGGTAGGATGAAGGGGAAATTTTGGGGATTTTAGAGCGCTTTTTTGTAATTTCTGTGAAGTCGTCAGAAATTAGCACTCAACGCTTGACAGTGCTAACAAATAGTGGTATAACATAATCAACAAAGGAAATGAGCTACAGGAGCTGCAAGGGCAGCACCCGCAAAGCACAAATCCCGCGTTGGCAAATCAAATCAATACTTGCTGCATCAACATTAAAATGACTACAACAAGCGCAATAAAATTGGAGGAATGACTTATGATGATGCCTAGTGTATTTGGTGAAAGCTTATTTGATGATTTAATGGATTTCCCGTTTGAGAAAGAGTTCTTCGGTCATCGCAATCCGTTGTACGGCAAACATGCTCAGAACGTTATGAAAACCGATATCAAGGAATCGGATACCGCTTATGAAATGGATATCGACCTGCCGGGCTTCAAAAAAGAGGACGTCAGCGCCAAACTGGAAAACGGTTATCTGACCATTACCGCCGCTAAAGGCCTCGACAAGGACGAAAAGAACGATAAAGGCGTTTATATCCGCCGTGAACGTTACAGCGGTCAATGTGCAAGAACCTTCTATGTCGGCGAAGCAGTTACCCAGGAGGATATCAAGGCTAAATTCGAAGACGGTATCCTGAAGGTTACTATTCCTAAGGTTGAGCCTAAAAAAGTCGAAGACAAAAAATATATTGCCATTGAAGGCTAATACATAAAAAACACATCATCCTTTCAAAATGAAACAGCCGCCGGAGCACAAGCTTCGGCGGCCGTTTTGTTGTTATGTTAAATTAAATGTTGTTTCTCGGAACCAGGTCTTCGGACTTCAGAGTGCCTTCCTTCGCGCGCTCTGCAAATTCGGCAGTTGCGGTAAAGAGAACGTCACTGGAGCTGTTGAGCGCAGTTTCGCAAGCATCCTCCAGTACGGAGATGATGAAGCCAACGCCAACAACCTGCATAGCGATATCATTGCTGATACCGAAGGAAGCGCAGGCAACCGGAATCAGCAGCAGAGAGCCGCCGGCAACACCGGAAGCACCGCAGGCACCAACGGTAGAAACGATGCACAGCAAGAGAGCTGTCGGCATATCAACATGAATGCCCAGAGTATTGGCAGCAGCAAGCGCCAGTACGGAAATGGTGATGGAAGCACCGGCCATGTTGATGGTTGCGCCTAACGGAATGGAAATTGCGTAGGTATCAGGATTCAAGCCCAAACGTTTGCACAGAGCCATGTTAACCGGAATGTTAGCAGCGGAGCTGCGGGTAAAGAAAGCGTATACGCCGGATTCGCGGATGGTTGCCCAAACCAGCGGATACGGATTGCGGCGGATGTTGAAGTAAACGATCAACGGATTCATAACCAGCGCTACCAGGAAGTAGGAGCTGATGAGTACTGCCAACAGATGTACATAGCTGGAAATTGCGGACAGACCGCTGTCGCTGATGGAGGTTGCCACCAGTCCCATGATGCCCAGAGGAGCGAAATGGATAACCCATTTAACAACCAGGGTGATTGCCTTTGCAACATCATCCAGAGCATTTTTAGTAGTTTCGTTGGCAGCCATATTCATAGCAATACCGAATACTACAGCCCATGCCAGAATGCCGATGTAGTTAGCGTTCAGCAAAGCAGCAATCGGGTTATCTACAACACTCAGAATCAGGTTATGCAGAACCTCAACAATGCCGCTGGGCGGGTTGAGCTTAGCATCCGCAACCTGCAGGTGCAGAGTGGTAGGTGCCAGGAAGGACAGGCTTACACCAACTAAGGATGCAAAGAAGGTGCCGATAACATATAAGCCGATAATAGGCTTCATATTTGCTTCGCCGCCGCTTTTCTTTTTGGCCATAGCATTCATAACCAAGAAGAAAACCAACACCGGAGCAACGCCCTTTAATGCTTTTACAAACAGGTCACCGAAGATGGTAACAACAGGTACCGCTTTCGGTACATAAAGTGCCAGCAGAATGCCGATGACAAGACCAACGGCAATTTGCTTGATGAGTGCGACTTCATTGATAATCGCAGCAAATTTTCTAAACATAATGAATTCCCCCTAATTTATACTCCCGTATACAACGATGTTCATAGTATATAACATAAGTTAAATAACGTCAAGTCTACAATGAGCATTGTATTTGCAGAGTAGACATCGAATTTATCCGTACTCATTATAGGGACTATTACCCTTAAAATATAAGTAAGTGTTAAGCTTGTTACAAAAGCACGAAAACTTCCAAAAAATCTCGCGTACTATTGTGCAATGAGAGAATATCTTTACCGGCAGTTGACATGCATATGATTATAAACTATGCTATAAATATAAAAATTTTACTCTGTTTCTGCTTTTTGACAGCAGAATTTAATAGAAGGGAGCTGCTTACATGTCGGTAAGAGCTGATTTACATATACATACAACGGCCTCGGACGGCACCTGGACACCGGCGGAGCTGATTACAGAAGCGCAAAAACAACAGCTGGGGCTGATTGCCGTAACGGACCACGACAGCGTAGCCAACGTTGCAGAAGCGATGACACTGGCAGCGGCTGCGGGCATTACGGTACTGCCGGCAGCCGAAATCTGCTCCACCAAGGAGGATTTGTCCTTTCATATCCTTGGCTACGGCATTGATATCCATAATAAACAGCTGCTGGAATTAATGCAGCATAACGAAGCGCTGTTAGAGCAAAAGGATGTGGACAGCATTCATCTGCTGGCGCGCGACGGCTGGCCTGTCGATGAAGCGGAGTTCGCTCGTTATACCTATGACAGACGCCGCGGCGGCTGGCGTGCCCTCGCCTATTTGATTGACAAGGGACTGTGCACCGGCGTGGGCGATTTCTTTCAGCGCATCTTTACGCCGGAGCATGACCTGGGCTTTCCAGAGTTTCCTGCCATCAGCGAGGTAATCACAGCAATTCACGCTGCCGGCGGCGCAGCGCTGTGCGCGCATGCCGCCAGCGGCTTTCACGGGCCCGGATTGGAGCGTGTGCTCGACATCCTGCGGACGGAGAAATTCGACGGCTTTGAATGCTACCACTCCAACCATTCGGAAGAAGGAACTCAGCGCCTGCTGCAGCATTGTCAAAAGCACGGTCTGCTTATCAGCGGTGGCAGCGACTGCCATGGTACATTTGTGCCGGGGAGACGTTTGGGACAGCCTTTAGTCACTGCCGATATGCTGCGCTTGGACGGCCTTTTGCCGCAAGACGTAAAATAATCCGAAAAATATTTGTTAAAACATGAAAAACGTTCGACTTTTTCCTCTGACTGTGCTATGATATTACCATAAAATATAACAAAGTTAACACTGACAAGAAATTCCGGCACTGAGCCTGCATTTACTTGTTGAGAAATTTTTAGGAGGCATTAAAATGCAAGAGTACAAACCGTTTAAATCCGGCAAGGTTCGTGAGATGTATGATGTTGGTGACAGCATTATTATGGTTGCCACTGACCGTATTTCCGCATTTGACCATATTCTGAAAAACATGATTGTGAAAAAAGGCACTGTGCTGACTCAGATTTCCAAATTCTGGTTCGATCTGACCAAAGACATTGTTCCTAACCATATGATTTCCGTTGATACCAAAGATATGCCCGAATTCTTCCAGAAACCCGAATTCACCGGCAACAGCATGAAATGCAAAAAGCTGAACATGCTGCCTATCGAATGCATCGTTCGCGGCTACATAACCGGCAGCGGCTGGGAAAGCTACAAGAAAACCGGTGAAATCTGCGGCATTAAGCTTCCCGAAGGCCTGCAGGAATCCCAAAAGCTGGCTGAGCCTATCTTCACCCCCAGCACCAAAGCTGAAATCGGTGACCATGACGAAAACATCAGCGTAGAGCAAAGCATCGAAATCCTGGAAAAACTGTATCCGGGCCGTGGCAAAGAATATGCTCTGAAGCTGCGTGACTACACTATCGCTATCTACAAAAAATGTGCTGCTTATGCTCTGGAGCGCGGCATCATCATTGCCGATACCAAATTTGAATTTGGTCTGGATGAAAACGGTGAGGTTGTACTGGGTGACGAAATGATTACCCCGGACTGCTCCCGCTTCTGGCCGCTGGAAGGCTACAAAGTTGGCCAAGGCCAGCCCTCCTATGACAAACAGTTTGTCCGCGATTGGCTGAGCGCTAACCCGGATGCAGGCTACGAGCTGCCGCAGGATGTTATCGACAAAACCATCGGCAAATACATCGAAGCATATGAACTGCTGACAGGTCAAAAGTTTGACTTTTAATTCTGAAAATGCTTTAAAACTGTAACTTTTGTTGCAGTAGCAACAGGCTCAGAAAAAATTTAACGCTCTTTACAAAAAAATTGTTTACAACCATGGACATTGGTTGTATAATTTCACCATAAACAACAACGGAGTTGGAATAGCGTAGGCTGTCTGTTTCCGTTGTTGTTTTTTGTTTCTCCGAGCACTGCAGATACAATACATTAGTGTAAGAGAATCCGTAAATAAAATAGTGCTTAATCGCGTAACGCATCACCACCGTAAAAACAGAGAAGGTGGTTCGTGGAAGCGGCCAATTGAGGGGACTTTTGGAAATGCTAAAAGCACAAAGCACTGACGGCTGAGGGGCCGGACAGCAGTTACGCGAAATAAAAACGCCCGCGGCGAGCGGGTTTTTTATTTTGTCACGAAAAGTAAAATTCCGGCTGATAAAACATGTAAACTTCACTAGCAATTATCCGCATAAAAAGGTATAATTAATGTAATAAATGTACGAAAAAATTTCCTATTTAGGATAGTTGGAGGTTTCATAGTGGCAATAGACACGTCATTACCTAAGGATATAAGAATTTTGCAGGCAGCGGAAGAGGTTTTTTCGCAGCATGGCTATGAAAAAGCCACGCTCGATGAAATAATAGCCCTGGCTGACGTAGGCAAGGGAACTGTCTATAAATACTTCGGCAATAAGGAGCACCTTTTTTACAAGCTGGTTGCCGATAAAAATGCACCTTTTTTAGAAAAGCTGCACCAGGCTATCAACAGCGTAGACAGCTTTGAGGAAAAGCTCAAAAAATATTTTGAGGTAATGGTGCATTTTTACGTTGCCAACAGTACTCTGTGGCAGATTATCTGCTTTGAAATGCTCGGCGGCACCAATGGCTGCAGAGTTAATCCTGACGGTGACGGCTTTAAGGTTGTTCCCCGCTATAATTCTGTAAAATTGAGTGAGGAAACGATTGAACGCATCCTGCGCTATCACAAAATCCTGCATGATGAATATGATATTTTAGCTCAGCTGATTACTAAGGCAATGCAGGACAACCTGCTGAAGGAGGATACCGTGCCGGAGATTACCACCAAATTTGTTTTCTTTGGTGTAGCTATGAGCATCTTTAACCAAAGTGATGATATTGCTGCCGATATGACGGACGAGGAAGCAGCAAGAATAATTACCGACCACTTTTTGCGCGGCAACGCACGTTGACGCGCATAGTAAAAGCAGCTGCCGCATGCGGCAGCTGCTTTTGCGTTTGTTACAGTTCTTCGCCTGTTATTCTTCTACGTAAGCTGCAGTAATAACACCGGTGTAGCAGGTGTGCCAATCCTTATTGGCATACCATTTTTCACCCAGCTCCTTGTCGAACTTGTCCTCCGCCATGGTGTAGTGTTCTACAATTTTGCATTCCAGATGCAGGCCGCAGCCCTTGATAACAGGAACGCTGACGGTCTCGCCTGCTTCCGTAGTCAAGCCTGCAGCTGCAAACTTGTCCAAATCACGGCCGGACTTGCTGCCGCACAGACCGAGTGCCTGGGCAAAGCCTTCTTTTACCGGGAAGCTGACGGTAAATTCCGGATTAGCGTCAATCAGCTCCTTGGTATAACGGCTTTGGCGCACCATAACGGTGAAGGTCGGCTGTCCCCACTTAAAGCCCAGGCTGCCCCAGCCGATTGTCATCGTGTTCTGCTTGCCGTCGGCAGCAGTAGTAAGAAAGGCACCCTTGGACAGAGTTTTTAAAATTGCTTCGCCTTGCTCAAAGGCGTTTATTTTTTTCATAGTCATAACAAAAACCTCCTCATTTGCTTTACATAAATATTATACAGCGTTTGCGCAAGCTATGTGTAAATTTTTAGGGAACTCATTGTGCCAGCGCCCAAAAAGGCTCCCCTCCTGAACGTTGCCGTTCAGATGGGGAGCCTTAAAATTTAAGCTACTTCCACCTCAAATAAAACAACAAAAACGGATCTAAAATATACAGACACTGCGCTTTATATTCCAGCGCATCCAGATCAGGCATCGTCGCTTCAACAATTTTAATAATTTTATTGATGGTTGCAGAAATAATCGTACTGGAAAGCAGCTCTTTGCTAAGCAATAAGCCCTTGATTCTCTCCTTCAAGGTAACCATACTCAGCTCGGTAACAGGCGGATCCGCCTTAAACGCCAGCAGCAGCAAATGATAAATATCTACACTGCCCTGCTCAAGCGCATAAAGCTTACGTCTGCCAATTCCCTGCACAGGTCCCTGTACAATTGCTTTGACTAGGCGCTCATAATGTGCGTAATTTCGTGCTGTCTGCTTAAAGGCAAAATGCACCAAATCCAGGCTGATAGGCTGTTTTTTCTGCATTGCTGCAAAAGCCAGCTGAAAGCAATTTTCCTGCATCAGCTGTGGCGAAGTAATGCTTTCCTGCGCCAAAAGATCTTCTTCGGCCTCACCTATCGGAATTTCTAACAGTTTAAAGCCCTTGACAGCAATAGCCTTTAGCTCGTCTGCAGTCCACGGCAAAATTTCAATTGAGGTAGTTCTGCCGATTAAATCAGGATTGCAGATAATTGCTTCATCACTTCGATGCGGTAAGGAAATGATTACCGCCTTCAAGCCGTTAAAAAGCTCTGTTTTCAAGGTCCGTGCAATATACATCTGCATCTCTCGCGCTACATAATGAAAATCGTCGATTACCAATACCTTATCATTATCAATCAGATACTGGATTATCTGGCGCTCTGTTCTGTTGTTAGTCATTGCCAGCTGCTGATTAAAGGCAGCACCATTAGTTTTATTGATGCTTACTCCCATATTAGCTACACCAAAATTAACAGCAAATTGCGCCTGCCCTGTTTTAGCAGCAGTATCCTGTCCGCCGGTTGTCGTTACAACTGCGTCTGACAGCGGCAGCTGCTCCGCAATATGGTTCCAAAAATCTGCTTTAGTGCTTATTTGGTTACCGCTGAGTGCAATGTAGCTTTCAGCGGCTATGGCCTTATGACAAAGCACTGTTTTGCCGGATTTGGATGCACCGGAAACAAAAATCAGGTTTCCCTTCATCGCCAAGGCACGTCTTACTCTGTCATCAACAGTTTCTTCATCATCAAGCTTACGGGAAATATATGTATTTTGAGGAAAAGAACGCGGACTAAAAACATCTTCAATTTGATAATTCACGTTGCTCACCATCCTTGTAACAAACTGTTATCTAAATTATAACATATCACCAATGAAGTTGTTGAAATTTCTGCAGCAGTAAGTAAGGCAGCATCTAAAAAGGCTCCCCTCATGAACGTTACCGTTCAGACGGGGAGCCTTAAAAATACTATGCTCGCATCGCTTTGACGAGAGAAACAAATTCCTCCTCATTCTGTGCAAAACGATAAGGTGCATACTCGCCAAAAGCTGTAGGTCTGCTGATTGTCACTAACTGAATGCCTTTGGCAGCAACAAGTTCATTTAAAAATCTTTTTAATTCTACCAAATGCTTTCCATGCATAGTTTTCAACGCATAACAACCATGTTTTGCTGTATCCTTAGCGACCAGATAACACATCACGCAAAACCTCCTCAAATTCAATATCTGTCTTTATCAATCCATTCTCATATTTTTTCTCATTATAGCTATTATATAGAAAAGCATGTTAAAGCTCAAGAAAAACTTCTGTTACAATATTATATGCTATACTCATTTGCATTGCACTAATAAAAAATTTTTACGCTCAAAAAGGCTCCCCTCCTGAACGTTGCCGTTCAGACGGGGAGCCTTAAAATTTCGCATACAGCTCCATTATACACATCAAGTTCGCACACAACGAAGTAGATGGTGCTTTATGGACAGTTGCATATTATTGCATTTTTTCTTTGAGCATTTTAGTAACCATGCCCGGGTTAGCCTTGCCGCGAGATTTTTTCATGATCTGGCCAACGAGGAAGCCGATAGCTTTATCCTTACCGGCCTTGTAGTCAGCAACGGATTGCGGGTTCTCAGCTATGGTTTCTTCAACTAGCTTGAGGATAGCGCCTTCATCACTAACCTGCTCCAGACCGAGCTTCTTAACGAGAGCCTTCGGAGCCTCATCCTCTTTGAGCATTTCGGCAAATACCTTTTTAGCCAGCTTGCTGGACAGCACGCCGTCTTTAATCAGGTTAACCAGCTCTGCTAAGTGTGCAGGGGTTACCTTGAAATCGGTAATGGTAATGCCTTCGTTGTTCATGTAAGCAGATACATCGCCCAGCAGCCAGTTGGAAACTGCTTTGCTGTCCTTAGCGGTCTTAACTGCTTCATCAAAGTATTCAGCCATAGCCTTGGTGGAAACGATCTGGGAAGCGTCATATTCCGGCAGGCCATGCTCGCTCATCAGGCGTGCCTGACGTTGAGCCGGCAGCTCCGGCAGAGTTTCGCGGATACGCTCAATCCAGGCATCGTCCAGCTGTACCGGAACGAGGTCAGGCTCAGGGAAGTAACGGTAGTCATGTGCTTCTTCCTTGGAACGCATGGACAGGGTTACACCGTTAGCTTCATCCCAGGTACGGGTTTCCTGAACAACGTGGCCGCCGTCTTCCAGAACCTCTTTTTGGCGTTCAACTTCATAGTTGATAGCGCGCTCCAGAGCACGGAAGGAGTTCAGGTTTTTGATTTCGGCACGGGTACCGAATTCCTTAGCGCCTTCAGGCATAATGGAAATGTTTGCGTCGCAGCGCAGGCTGCCTTCCTGCATTTTGCAGTCGCAGACATCGGTATATTCCAGAATTGCTTTCAGATTTTCCATGTAAGCACGAGCTTCGGCAGCACTACGCATATCCGGCTCGGATACAATCTCAATCAGCGGTACGCCTGCACGGTTGTAGTCAACTGCGGAGGAATCGGAGGTGCTGATGGTTGCGCCGCTGTGGTTCAGCTTGCCTGCATCCTCTTCCATGTGGATACGGGTAACGCCGATGCGTTTATGCTCACCGTCAACAACGATGTCGATATGACCTCCCAGGCAGATAGGCTTATCAAATTGGGAAATCTGATAGTTCTTGGACAGGTCAGGATAGAAGTAGTTTTTACGATCGAATTTGTTGTATTTCTGAATATCGCAGTTCAGCGCCAGGCCTGCTTTGATAGCGAAATCAACAACCTGCTTGTTCAGCACAGGAAGTGCACCGGGCATACCCAGGCAAACCGGGCATACATGGGTGTTGGGCAGGCTGCCGAAGGCAGTGGAGCAGCTGCAGAATGCTTTAGTTTTGGTTTTCAGCTCGGCATGAACTTCCAGGCCGATAACGGTAATATATTTAGTCATTATTTGTTACCTCCCAGCGGTGCGAATACTTTATGATATTCGGTTGCCTGTTCAAAGGTATAAGCAGCACGCAGAATGGTTGCTTCGTCCAGGACCTTGCCGATCAGCTGCATACCGATAGGCATGCCGTCATCAGCAAAGCCGCAAGGAATGGAAATACCCGGCAGACCAGCCATATTTACCGGAATAGTGGTTACGTCCAGCATGTACATGGTCAGCGGATCCATCTTATCGTTGATGCCGTAAGCAGGAACCGGAGAGGTCGGGGTCAACAGCACGTCGCATTTTTCAAACGCAGCTTCAAAGTCGCGGCGGATGAGAGTACGAACCTGCATAGCCTTGTTGTAGTATGCATCATAGTAACCGCTGCTCAGTACGTAGGTGCCCAGCATAATGCGGCGGCGTACTTCCTGACCGAAGCCTTCGGTACGGCTCATGGTGGTCATTTCCGGAGCAGAGGTTGCATCAACATTGCGATAACCGTAGCGAACGCCGTCAAAGCGTGCCAGGTTAGCGGAAGCCTCAGCCGGAGCGATGATGTAATAGGTAATTACAGCATATTCGGTATGCGGCAGGGAAACCTCAACGATTTCAGCGCCCAGCTCTTTATATTTTTCAACGGCCTTCATGATTTCAGCCTTAACCTTAGCATCAACGCCTTCACCGAAATATTCCTTCGGCAGACCGATGCGCAGGCCTTTAACGTCATTTACCAGTGCTTTGGTGAAGTCGGGAACCTCTACGTTCAGAGAGGTGGAGTCCATCTCGTCCTTACCACAGATGGTGTTGAGTACAAAAGCAGCGTCGGTTACGTCTTTAGTGATAGGTCCGATCTGGTCCAGAGAGGATGCGAATGCTACGCAGCCATAACGGGATACACGGCCGTAGGTCGGTTTAATACCAACGCAGCCGTTGAAGGATGCCGGCTGACGGATAGATCCGCCGGTATCGGAGCCCAGAGTCCAGATAGCTTCGCCTGCAGCGATAGCAGCAGCACTGCCGCCGGAGGAGCCGCCGGGAACGCGATCCAGGTTCCAGGGGTTGTGGGTTACACCGAAATGAGAGGTCTTGGTGGTAGAGCCCATAGCAAATTCATCCAGGTTGGTTTTGCCCAGGAAAATGGTTTCGTCAGCGCGCAGGTTTTTGATAACATGTGCGTCATATACGGGAATGAAGTTCTCCAGCATTTTGGAGGAACAGGTAGTGCGCAGGCCTTTGGTAGAAATATTATCTTTGATTGCACCGGGGATACCTGCCAGCGGAGCGATTTTCTCGCCTGCGGCAATCTTGGCATCAACCTTGGCAGCCTGTGCCAGAGCGTTTTCTTTATCCAGGGTTACGTAAGCGTTAACCTGGTCTTCAACTGCGTCGACACGCGCAATAACGGCGTTAGTTAATTCGACGGAGCTTACTTCTTTGTTGACGAGCTTTTCATGCAGCTCGTGCGCAGTAAGTTTATACAAATCCACAGCGTTTGCCTCCTTCTTATTCGATTACGCGCGGTACCTTAAAGCCGTCATTGTGAACAGCAGGAGCGTTCTTCAATGCTTCCTCGTGGGATACGCCTTCTTTGACAACGTCCTCACGCAGTACATTGCTTACCGGCAGTACATACGGGGTAGGTTCGATACCTGCGGTATCAATTTTTTCAAGAATGTCGGCATAGTTAAGAATCTGGTTGAACTGCTCGGTGAACACTTCCATTTCGGAAGCAGGAACAGTCAAACGGGAAAGCTGTGCGATATGCTTTACGTCTTCAGCAGAAACTTTCATTTTTTCACCATCCTATAAAAACTCGTTTTATTTTTACAAATAACCTGTTTTATTATAACACATTTACTGAGCAAAGTACACTGAGTAAGGTAGTTCGGCAGTGGTTGCGGGGATATTTTTAGGAAAAAGCAGCTTTTAAAATATCAGACAGCAAAACAATAAAGCCTCTCCTTGGGGAGACAAGGTGAATTGCCCGTAGGGCAAGAGAAGGCGCCCTGGGGCGGGTGGCATCGCGCAGCGATGACGGAGAGGGGTTCAACAAAATAAAATATATGCATAAGTACAACCCCTCTCAGTCGCCCTACAGGTGGCAGCTCTCCCCAAGGAAAGCCTTTCTCTTCGTATAACATCCATACACACAAACATAAAAAGAACCGCCTCACGGCGGTTCTCTAAACTCCAAGCATCTGGCGCTATTTCCCTTCTCGCTTGCTCACCTTAACATACAGCCTTTTTAAAATATCCATTGCCTCATCCTGCTGCATACTGCTTAGCTGTGGCTTTACCTTGCGTCTGTTTTTATTTTTATAGCTGCCAAGAGTAATATAAAACTCCGTGGTCGTCGCATCGTGCGCAAACAGCATATCCGTCTGCTTCTGCTTTTGCTCCTGCTCCGTAAGCGGCAGCTTTTGGATAAAAGCATCCAGCTCTGCCAAATCCTCACTTGTCACCTCTGCTGACGACAGTAGGCAATTCCCGCCCTTTTTATCGACAAAAAAGCAGCTGAAGGTACCCTGCCCTTCCTTAAAGGGATCATAATTAACCTCAAACCTGTAGCACATGGTGCGGAACTGATGGTTCTGATTCATATAAAAGGTGGACCATTCTACGTGTGTCATCTTATCTTCTCCTTTTACCGGCGCACAACCTATATTAGCTGTCAGCAGCACAAGCACCTCCAGCAGCATTTTAGTGATTTTCCATAATTTACTGTGCATACCGTTCACCGCCTTTGTTAAGCCTTAATTGCGAAGCGGAGCTCTGTCCTTAGCCTTCAGGTAAAGCTGCAGAAACTGCTTTTGCAGCTCCTCTCTTTGCTCTGCACGCAAGGGCGCCGTAAGCTTTTTGACGCTTCTATCCTTATAGTTGGCGACACTCACGTCAAAAATCTCCCTAGTCTCATCGCAGATAAACATATCCTCATCTACCGGCTCAGGTTCCTTGGGCGGTGCCAGCGGCAGTCCTTGGATAAGCGCATCAAGAGTCGCAAGCTCCTCACGCGTCACGGGCACGCTCTCCAGCTCACAGCGCCAGATTTCGTCATTGAGATTTGCCGGAGCCTTAAAGCTGCAGTCATAAAGCATCTGCCCGCTTTTAGCATCCAAACGCAGCGCATAATTATAGCTATAATCATGATTCGAGCCGTTTCTGTATAATTGCATACCCGTCCATTCTATACGTCCCATGCTATCGCCTCCCCGCACCTGGGCATAAATCAGCTTTGCTGTTAGCAGCAGGAGCGCTGCCAATAACAGCAGGTGAATAATTCTCAGCTTATTGCTTTTTTGTTTACGCATGCTGCTCACCGCCTTTTGCTATTCTTCTGATGATAGCATAGCGTATTTTTAGCAGCTTGTCCCCACCCGAAAGGCTGATTTCGGGTAGGAAGAGAAGCTGACTTCAAATTTTTTCACAAAATCAGCAAATTGTTCACTTCATCCTACCCGAATTTACCATTTGGGGTGGGGTGTTTTTCTGTTGAAGTGGTAAACTTATTTTAGACACAGAGGGGGTATTTTTTGTACAGATAATA
>OJRO01000403.1_pt1 | contig 45256 bp, 39 predicted proteins | sample 1599221 | NCBI WGS metagenome assembly OJRO01 (sample SAMN03922449, study PRJEB24848) | human gut metagenome | isolation source: stool sample | host: Homo sapiens | place: Germany | collected 2009-11
AGGTCGCCCCACACTCATGTAACAGCCCAACCCCAAAATTTGGACCAATGCCAAAAAAAAAACGGTATATTTATTATTTAAATAACCAGTTCCACCACTTAGATTTCTTTTCCTTTGCAATTAACTGCTGCGGTGCCTTAACTTTCAAAGGAGTACCGTCAATAATCCTCTGCGGATTAATCTGCGTCAGCTGCTGCAGCACAGCCTCACCGGCCAGCTCCCTGATTACAGCAGCACCGGCGCGCATATCCGTATCGCGCCCACTGTCCCTGTGCGCATCACTGCCCACAAAATCAACCAAGCCGTTCGCTAAAAGCAGCTTCGCTGCCTGCTCGGCCTGTGCGCCAAAGCTCCCTGCAAAGCTGCCAATATTGCATTGCAGCAGCAAGCCCTCACGTCGCCAACGCAACAGCAGGTCCGGCTTCGTCATTAACTCAGTATAACGCTCCGGATGTGCTAAAATCGGCACAACCCCCTTCAACCGCAGTTCATACCAAAAGTCATCAGCATAATTCGGTATGAAATACATAGGTAACTCCACCAGGATATAACTGGCCCTCGCTGCATCCCAAGCATCACCGTTCAGGCAAAAGCTGCCATTCTCAGCAATGATGTCCAGCAAATCCCAATCCATAAACACTTCACAGCCGGAATAAATCGCCAGCGGTAAATTGTGCTCACCCGCCAGCTGGCGCAGCCTTTCTGCACCAACTAAAAAATCCTGCCATACAGGATTGTGTGCAGCCTGTAGCAAATGCGACGTTGCAAAAATGGAAGTCGTACCGGAAGCCACAGCCTTCTGCAACATTTTCAGGCTCATTGCCTCGTCCTTGCTGCCGTCATCTATTCCGGAAATGATATGAGAGTGAATATCAATCAAGAGAAATCTTACCTTTGTTTATACTAGAGCCTGATTTTATTTTTCGTAATACTAATGTACAAAAATAAGAAGAATCAAACTCAGTTATATTTAAGAATATTGTACTACTTTGAAGATTTATAGTCAATCAGTCAAAATAAGATTTTTTACTGTATACATCACACAACGCACTATTGCGCCTTGTATTTCTTAAAGTAATCTTCATATGATATGTTTTTATTTAATGCACTCAGCACCAACAGTATACATATATAATATACCGGATTAAGTCAAAAATATTCTAAAATACAGGTTAGATTTTTGTAAAATAATGCTGAAAGTTTCTCGCGGTTCACAGCCCCCTTCCGCCTCACTACGTTCGGCACCTTCCCCAAGGGGCAGGCAAGACTAATAGCTTTTCGATAAACTTCATTAGCACATTCTTGGTTCCCCCTCGGGGGAACTGTCGCGATAGCGACTAAAGGGGGATGCATGCATAGCAGCTGAGTGCTTGGAACAACTTAGCAAGCCTACATACCAAAAGCCGCCTTTGCAGGCGGCTTTTTTTACTGTAAAATCCAATACCTAATTCATCTTCAACTCAACACACTTATTAGCAAACGCATGCTTAATTTGGGAACTCTTTTACTGACTGTACCGCCTTCTGAAAATCTGTCCTGATTTCCACCCCAACACCCTCAATAAGCATCCAAGCCGTTGCGTGCGCCGCCGACAACACGCACATTGCTAACATTAAAAGCAGCTTTAATCACAGGCAGATACTTGCCGATTAGCTCCGTGCACACTCTTTCATCGCCGGCAACCAGCAGCAACGCATCGTCGCCCAGGTTAATATTCAGCAGCGGGCTAATCAGACGCTCAAACGCAGGCGCAGACATAGCCTTCTTCAAAGCCGTCAGTCCGGGTACAAGCTGCGGTTTTTCCTTAGCCATGCGCACCTCCAGCGCTTCAAAAGGAACCTCGAACAGCTTATCATTGGCTGCCCCGACAAAGCTTTCATTAAGAGAACCGCTTACACCAACAAAATCTTCTGCCATAAGAAAAACCTCCTTCATAACATATACACATAGGGAGACATAGCCTCCGCTCAAAATAAAAACTCCTGCTAATATGAATTTATCACGATTCGGATTCTTTGTCAAAAAATACATAGTGAAAATTTCAGCAATGTTTCAATACCGCTTAACAAAAAAATGCTTCTCGGCAAGCGATCTTTACAACTTTAATCAAACCGGCTGAAAGCACTATTACAGAGATACAAAAACTGACGAAGCAAAATTTGCCTCGTCAGTTTTATTTTTAGGTAATATTTAATTCAACGTCTGCTAAACGAAGTAATTATTTCACCATAGCAGCAACGATATCAAATGCAGCAGCAAGTGCTTCATCAACCTTAGCAACGTCCTTAGCACCGGCCTGTGCCATATCAGGACGACCGCCGCCGCCACCGCCGCACAGCTTAGCAACAGCCTTAACGATATTGCCCGCATGAACGCCCTTAGCAACAGCATCTTTAGTAGCCATGGTCAGAATGCTTACCTTTTCGCCCATAACAGCAGCCAGCACAACAACGCCGCCAACCTTATCACGCATCTGGTCACCCAGATTACGCAGAGCGTCAACGCTGTCAGCATTAACCTTCTGTACCAGAACAGGAACGCCGTTAGCATCCTTAATCTGGTCAGCAACATTGCTTACCTGCGCCTTAGCGATTTCTGCAGCCAGCTCTTCAGCCTTCTTCTGAGCTGCCTTCAGCTCGCATTGCAGAGCCTCCAGACGAGTCGGAACGTCGCAGGAGCGGCATTTCAGCTCAGCAGCCAGACCGTTCACCATTTCCTCGGTAGCATTCACATGAGCCACAGCACCATGACCGGTAACAGCCTCAATACGGCGCACGCCTGCACCGCTGGAGCCTTCGCTAACGATTTTGAACATACCGATTTGTGCGGTATTGCTTACATGGCTGCCGCCGCAGAACTCCATGGAGAAGTCCGGAACGGTAACAACACGAACGATGTTGCCGTATTTTTCACCGAAGAGAGCGGTAGCACCCTTCTTCTTAGCTTCCTCAATCGGCAGCTCTTCAATATTAACAGCTTTGCCAGCCAGCACCTGCTCGTTGACAATAGCCTCAACCTTCTTCAGCTCCTCAGCAGTAACCTGAGAGAAGTGGGAGAAGTCAAAACGCAGACGGTCCGGACCAACATAGCTGCCGGCCTGGTTAACATGGGCACCCAGAACCTGCTTAAGAGCAGCATGCAGCAGATGAGTTGCGGTATGGTTACGCGCGATATCCATCTTGCGTGCCTTGTCTACAGCAAAGGTAACAGCGTCGCCTACAGCAACAGTGCCTTCGGTTACAGAACCGATCATAATAACAGCGCCGTCAGGCAGCTTCTTGGTAACATTTACAGCGATAACGCCGGTAGGAGCGGTAATAGTACCGATATCGCCCAGCTGGCCGCCGCCCTCAGCATGGAAAGCGGTAACGTCGCAGATAACAGCAACATCAGTGCCGTCAGCAGCGTTTTCAATCGGCTGTGCGTCATGCGCAGGATACATCTTCACAATCTTAGCTTCGGTTGCAGCTTCGTCAACCTTCAGCTCAGCAACATTGATGCCGCTGGTGTTATAAACAACCGGACGGCCTTCTTTATCGTTGCGTGCTTCACGCGCCATTTTACGCTGAACCTCCAGCGCAGCGTCGAAGCCTTCTTTATCCATAGTCATGCCTGCTTCTTCCAGGATTTCTTCAGTAAGTTCCCAAGGGAAGCCAAAGGTATCGTTCAGTTTGAAGGCAGTTGCACCGTCGAGAACGGTTTTGTTTGCAGCCTTCAGCTTTTCAATCTCCTCGTTCAGCAGCTCGCAGCCCTGCTTCAGAGTGCGCAGGAAGCTGGTTTCTTCCATTTCCACAACCTTTTTGATGAAGTCAGCCTTCTCTACCAGGTTGGGGTAAGCGTGACCGAACATGCCGATAACAACGTCAACAGCACCGGTCAGGAACATCTCGTTGATGCCCAGCAGACGAGCGTGACGGATAGCACGGCGCAGGATGCGGCGCAGTACATAACCGCGGCCTTCGTTGGACGGCAGAATACCATCGCCGATCATAAAGGTCATGCTGCGTACATGGTCAGCGATAACCTTCAGGGAAACGTCGTTAGCCTTGTCCTTGCCATATTCAACATTGGCAATTTTAGCTGCATATTCAATAATCGGGAAAATCAGGTCAGTTTCAAAGTTGGACGGCTTGCCTTGAACAACACTTGCCAGACGCTCCAGACCTGCGCCGGTATCAATGTTCTTGTTTTTCAGCGGCGGATAGGTGCCATCCGGCCTCTGGTTGAACTGGGTGAATACCAGGTTCCAGATTTCCAGGAAACGGTCGCAGTCACAGCCAGGGCCGCAGGTCGGTTTGCCACACCCACGTTCAGGACCGAGGTCGATGTGGATTTCGGAGTCAGGGCCGCACGGACCGCTGCCGATCTCCCACCAGTTATCAGCCAGGCGTACAATGTGGTCTTCAGGAACACCTACAACATTGTGCCAGATATCAAAAGCTTCATCATCCTCAGTATGGATGGTGATGTAAAGCTTGTCGGCAGGCAGGCCAAGCTCCTTGGTCAGGAACTCCCAGCTCCAGGGGATAACTTCTTTTTTGAAGTAATCGCCAAAGGAGAAGTTGCCCAGCATTTCAAAATAGGTATGGTGGCGCGCAGTGCGGCCAACATTTTCAATATCACCGGTACGCACACATTTTTGGCAGGTGGTGATGCGGGTAGCAGGCGGTTTCATTTTGCCGGTGAAAAACGGCTTGAACGGTGCCATACCTGCACCGATAATCAACAGAGTCGGGTCATCCTGAGGAATCAGGGATGCACTCGGAAGCATAAGATGGCCTCTATCTTGGAAAAATTTCAAAAACTTTTCGCGGATTTCGTTACCAGTCATGTATTTCATAGTAGTTCATTCGCTCCTTCGAAAAATAATACTGCATTACTGCGGAAAATGCCGCAGCAAACAAAGATTGCATATAAAAAAATTATATAATTTTTGCCTGTGAATGTCAATAAGCGCAAAGGGTCAGAAGCGTCCTGTAAGCATAAAAAACGGAGCAATTATCTGCCCGAAAGGCAATTTAACTGCTCCGTCTGCTTAAATTTAATTTTTAAGCTTAATCCTGCTCGTCCAGCTCATACAGGCGCTTATAAATGCCACCCATAGCCATAAGCTCCTTGTGTGTGCCAATTTCCGCAATTTCACCGTTATGCAGCACCACAATTCTGTCAGCGTTGATAATCGTAGACAGACGATGTGCGATAATCAGCGTAGTGCGACTTTCAGCCAGCTTGTCCAGTGACTTCTGAATCTGCTTTTCCGTTTTGGTATCAAGCGCACTCGTCGCTTCGTCAAAAACCATCACCGGCGGATTCTTCAGGAAGGCACGGGCAATAGCAATACGCTGCTTTTGGCCGCCGCTCAGCTTCACGCCGCGCTCACCGACCTTAGTTTCGTAACCCTCAGGCAACGCGCTGATAAAGTCGTCCGCAGCCGCCAGCTTAGCAGCCTGCTTAATCTCCTGCTCGCTCGCCTTAATCTTGCCATACGCAATATTAAAGTTTACCGAATCGCTGAAGAGGAAAACATCCTGCTGCACCAAGCCTACATGGTTGCGCAAGTAGCTCTGTTTATACTTTTTGATATCCACGCCGTCAAGCAGTACTCTGCCCTGCGTCGGTTCGTAAAAGCGCAGCAGCAGGCTTGCCAGCGTCGTCTTGCCTGCACCCGTAGCACCAACAAACGCAACCTTTTCACCGGGAGCGATGTCCAGATCAAAATGCTTCAGTACCGGCTTATCTTGCAGATAACCAAAGGTTACATTCTCAAAGGTAATGCGGCCCTTGATTTCGCCACTGGCAATCGCATCAGGTGCATCGTCAATCTCCACCTTATGCTGCATCATCTCATTAAAACGATTGTAACCGGCCATACCGCGCTGGTACATTTCCGTAAACATCAGCAGACGGAAAACAGGCTTCATAAAGATATTAACATAAAGGAAGAAGGCAACAAAATCACTAAGCGCCAGCTGGTTATTGGCAACCATCATACCACCGCAAACCAAAACTACCAGATTGGTTGCGTTGGTAAAAAAGGTAATAGTTCCCGAAAAATATGAAAGTATCGCAAATGATTCGGTACGCACACGCAAAAGCTCATTACTCTTGCGCATAAAGCGCTCCAGCTCCAGCTGTTCATTAGCAAAGGCCTTTACCAGGCGGATACCGCTCAGAGCCTCCTCTGCCTGCGCGGAAACCTCACCGGATTTTTCACGACTGCGGCGGAAGGCACGCTTCATCTTTCTGTTGACGAAAACAGAATGCACCGCCTTAATAATCAGCATGGCACCGATAATAGAGCCAAGATACGGATTCAGATACAGCATCATGAAAATAGTACCCAGCATACTGATGGTGCAGACAAGAAGGTCATTAGGTCCTTTAAATGTCAGCTCGCTGATTTCCACGATATCGCTTGTAATGCGCGACAGCAGCTGTCCTGTACGGGCATTATCAAAAAAGCGGAAGGACATTTTTTCCATATGTCCGAACAAATCGCGACGCATATCGTTCTCAATGCCGGAGCTCATCACATGACCATAATAGTTGATAGAAAAAAGCAGACCGAAGTTTACAACATATAAGGCTAAAAGTATCCCAGCCCAATAAAGCAGCTCGTCAATATTCTTTTGAGGAATCTGAACATTAAGCATCTGCCTTACGATATAAGGGAACAGCAGCTCCATTAAGGCCGAGAAGCATGAGCCCATCAGCACCAAAAGCAAAATCAGCTTATAGGGCTTATAATAATGAATTATTTTTTGCAACATTTACTTTGCTCCTCCTGCGTTATTTTTCCAGATATGTAAACGGTAAGCACCGATAATCTTGCCATCCGGAGTCAGTGCCGGCGCTTCCACGCCTGCCAGCCACTGTCCGTCAGGTGAAATACCTATCGCCTGGCAAGGTCCTTCGGTCGGAAAATAGCTGTACTTTTTGCCTGTTTCCAGGTCCAGCACCAGTGCTCCGTGCGCCTTGTAATTGTGTGTGCGCACGTTGCGCCCCACTGCGCAGGCCGCCAGCCTGCCGGCGAAGGCTATTTCCTCCATCGTACCGTCTGCCATATACTGATAGCGGAAGGTACCATCTGTATTGAATACAAAAATACTGTTATTGCTCGGGTGCTCTACCGGCGTCGGTAGCTGCCAATTTTCACGGTTAAAGGTGTTAATCGTGGTAAAGAGTACGCCGTAGGGTGTTACAAAGCCGTCGCGTCCGCTGGCATTGACATAAGCGCCGTCCACCTGCTGCGGCTTGGAAATGGAACGCGTCCACAGGATTTTACCTGCCTCATCAAACAAAATGCCGCGTCCGTCACTGGCTCCTGCTGCCAGATATTTGCCGTCCGCGCTGTAGTTGGGGCTGCCGCGCATAACTGTGTTATCAAAGGGCGGAATCGGCGGCACATGCGTCGAATTGAGCAGTTCGCCGGTTCTTTTATCGAGGAAGTACATTGTATCCTTATACTTCATATCCTCGCGGTAATCGTAGGCAGAGGTAGAAAAAACAGCTCTGCCGTTGTTATCATTGACATCGCACCAGTTTATCCAGCTGTCGATAACCTCGTTCTTGGGAAACTGCCACAGCAGCCTGCCATCCTCGTTAACCGCCAGCATCTTGGCATTATAGCCTCTGCTGCCGTCCTTGCGCATCAAAAAACGGTAGGCATTGGCATAGACATTGTTTTCCTTATCGACTGCGATATGCACCACGGAAGGATAGGAGCGCTGCGAAGCATCGGAGCCAACGAAATCAGCACTCTTGTACTGCCAGCGGATATCGCCTGTGTGCACATCAACGGCGTAAAGCCTGCCCTCCGCGCTCTGCTCGCCTACTATCGCCAGCTTGCCGTCAGGCGTCAGACACAGCGCAATCAGCTTGCCGATGCCCAGGGAGCGTTTCCATTTCTGGCGTCCCTCGTTGTCGAAGAGGAAGAGCTCGCCGCGCTCCGTTCCGACAATCCAGCCTTCTTCCTCAGCGGCGTAGCGCACCACCGCCTTCGTAAAGCCCATACGATCATAATTCTGCGTCGGGATATCACCCAGATAGACGCTCACGCCGGAGCCGTCGTTATTAACATGAAACTGGTTCCATGGCGTTCTGCTGCCGGTAATCCAGTACAGTGCGCACCAGGAAAGCAACAGCAGCACAAGTGCCAGCCAGCCTTTTAGCTTATTCATAGATACAGCACCGTCCAATCATAGATTTGGCGGAATACGCCAAAGTAGAATCCCTGCTCCGACAGCAGGTAAATAATTTTACTGCCAACAACTGCCACCACTACTGCAAACAGCAGCAGGCAGCTTGCCTTTTCACGTGCATCCCACTGTTGGTGTCGCTTTGCAGCGCCGCCTGCGAAAAAGCCGCGGCTTACAACCGAAAGCGCCAGCGTCTGCGCACGCCTCAGGCAGCGCGCCAAAAGCGGCTTGGCAATATACGGCAAATGACGCAGAACAGCAGTGCGTCCGCTCTGGCTGTCGCTGCGCAGCTGCAGCGCTGTAATGACCTCGCCTGTTTCTGCTGCCAGTACCGGCAAAAAGCGAATCGCCGTCACCAGCATGAACGCCATCTGCGGCGGCAGTCTCCAGGCCAGCAAGGCCTGCAGCAGCTGTCGCGGGTCACTCGTCCAGCAGACCAAAAGTCCCAGTGCCAGCATGCTGGCGCTGCGCAAGCCCTGAACCGCACCGTACAGAATGCCCTCGCGATAGATGAAAAGTCCGCCCGTCAGCTGGCCGATGAAGCCTGCCTCCGGCGCAATCAGCACGAAAAGCGGTGTGCGCGGTGTCTGCGCAAAAAACAGCGCCTGGCTGAACATGGAACCCCACAGGCCCAAGAGCAGCAGAATCGCCATCACCTTCCATTTGTAGATAGAGGTTTTTGCTGCCAGATGCAGTATTAAGGTAAACGTAAATAAAATAAAGAGTGTCCGCGGATTATCCACGGTAATCATCAGAATAGCAAATAGGAAGAGGAGCAGCAGCTTGGTACGCCCGTTGAGCTTCTGTGCCCAACCTGCTGCATCAGTGCCTTCCCACAGCTGTCTTACGGACATAGCGCTTCACCCCCTCTACCGTGATGCAGGGAGGAAGCCCCGCCTGCTCGCACACCGGCAGCAGCGCTGACGGTGTAAGACCGCCGGCCTCCACCAGCTCCTTATTGCTCAAAACCTCTTCTGTCGGGCCGTCGGCGATAATCTGCCCCGCACACAAAACAATTACACGGTCGGCCACCTGTGCCGCCAGCTCCATATCATGCGTGCATATAAAGATGCTGCCCCCCTGCTCCTTATAAGCCAAAAGCAGACGGCGGATTTCCGCCAGACTCTGTTCATCCTGTCCTGTCGTAGGCTCGTCCAAAAGCAGCAGCGCCGGCTTCTTCGCCAGCATAGCACCCAAAACGACGCGCAAACGCTGTCCCTTGCTCAACGCCAACGGAAAATCATCGGCGTATTCCGCCAGATTCATATGCTCTAAGAGTTGCTGCAGCTCCTGCTGCGTAATCGTGTGGTTCTTCCAGCACAGCTCCTCACGCACCGTATCCGCCAGCAGCATCAGATCAGGCTCCTGCCGCAGATAGCCGATTTTGCCTAGCTGCTTGTCCACGGGCTGTCCTTCCAGCAGCATGCTTCCCTGCTGCGTCTGCGTCAGGCCGCCTAAAAGGTTCATCAGCGTGCTCTTGCCGGCGCCGTTGAAGCCCATGATTGCGGTAATCTGCCCCTGGTAAAGCGTAAACTGCAGCTTCTTCAGCGTCGGCTCCTTACTGCCGGGATAGGTGTAATACAAGTCGCGCGCTTCGAGAAGAGGCTGCTGCTGCCCTGCAGGCTGTGCCTGCGCAGCAGCTTCTGCAGGCTCGCATTCGCTGCGCAACATCTGCACAATTCTGCCCTCGTCCGTCGTCAGCTCCGACAGCTGCAGTGCGCGGCACAGCTTTACTGTCTGCGGCTCGCGCAAGCCCAAATCAGTGCGCCCTGTCAGCTCCTGCCAGGCATCTTCAACAAGGCCGTCATACACAATGCGTCCTTCCTGCATTACAGCCAGACGTGAAAAATATTTGCAAAGCTCGTTTACACGATGCTCAATCATCAAAATAGCAATGCCGGCCTCGCGGTTGAGGCGCACCAAAAGCTGCATAAAGCTCTGCACGCCCTGCGGATTCATCTGGCTGACAGGCTCGTCTAAAATCAGAAGTCCCGGCCTGGTAACAAGAATCGAAGCCAACGCCAAGCGCTGCCTCTGACCGCCGCTCAGCTTGTGGATACTGTAATCCTCAAAGCCGCCCAAGCCTACCAGCTGCAAGGTTTCGCTCACCTTGCGCGCAATAACCTCCGGCTCCTCACCCTGATTCTCCAACGCAAAGCCCACCTCATCGGCCACCGTCATCGCAAAAAGCTGATCGTCCGGCGACTGGTACACAGTGCCTACCAGCTGGCCTGTTTTTTCCGGCGGCCATTTGCTGATATCCTCTCCCTGCAGGTAAATCGCTCCCTGCAGCTCGCCGCGCTCCTCGCTGCCCAAAAGACCGCTGATTGCTTTAATCAGCGTCGACTTGCCGCAGCCGCTGCGTCCTGCCAAAAGCAGCATTTCGCCGTCTGCCAGCGTCAGGTTGATATTTTTTAAAGTAAACTGCTTCCTTGAGGGATAGCGATAAGATAAATTGTCTATTTTCAGCATCTCTATTCCCCCATAACCTGCTGCAGCTTACTGCCCGTCTTAGCACCCAGCCAGGCACCAATGCTACTGTATAAAAGACCGTTGACCAGCATATACAGCGCCAGATACCAATCTGCGTAATACAGACGGTAGAAGAACATCATCTGCTCCATGTTGACGAAGGTGACAAGTGCATCGCCCACGCCCATCAGCAGGCAGATAAACAGCATATAGCCCTTGCCCAGCTCCTGCCTGCGGTAGAAGCCGGAAAGATACAACAGCGTTTCTAAAATCGCTACGTTTACACACATGCTAAGCAGTCCGAGAGGCGTAAAATGTCCGAACATCAGACCGGCAAGCATATATTTGACAAAATACATCAGAGTCAGCACGCCCGGAGCACGGAAAAGCACCAGCAGCGCCACTACCAGCAAATACAGCAGCATGCCGCTCAAAATACCCGTCACCAAGCCGGAGAAAGGCCCTAAGAATACATGCAGCAAATCACCGATAAGCGTTGTCGGCAGTGTGATTCCGCCAAAGGCCAGCGCCGCAAAGAGTGCCACAGTAATAGCACCACGCGCACCGATGCGGTAAATGCAGCCCTTCAGCTTGTAGCTAAAGGCCAGCACAGCCAGCAGGCAGATGAAGGAAAAGCCTACTGCGAGCAAACCAAGATTATGCTTCTTGGCGATTGTCAGCGGCACCTCCTGCACCTTCTCCTGCCCGTTGCCGCTTACGGTCACACGCAGGCTGTAATCACCCTCCAGAACGGTAAAATAATCTACATACAACGGAATGATAAAGGCCTGAGTTTTCTTGCCGTCCAGCGAAATCAGCGCCGTAGTTTCGTTGACGCTGCCGGTATCACCAGCCCAGCCATGCTCGGAATCCTCATTGTTTTTGCCGGCGGTACAAAGACCGGGCATAACCTTACCCGTCTTTTTATCAATCAGCTCCGCCTTAAATTTCAGCAGGCGCACATCGCGCTTCGGATTGCGCATATCCAGCACCAGAAAAGTCGCAGGGTGGTTAAACACTGCCGACCAGTTTGTCGCACCGTCGCCCGTCATGCGGTTACGGAAGCCTTCGAGCGTAGTATCGCGGATAAAAACCACGCCTTCTGCCGCGCGGTCATCCTTATTGCCCAAATTATCTACCGGCAGAGTAACACTCTGGATATACCAGTTGAACTTGCTGCGGTCCAGCTTCTTCCCCTGCGTCGGTTCCGCAGCTACCGCTGCTGCCGCCGGCTCATAACCAAAGCTCAGCTCCTTGCGCTCGTGCCAGCCTTCACCGCTGACCTCAACCAGCAGCTGCTTCTGTCCGCTTGCAAGGTCAGCCTGCGGCTGAATGTACAGCAGATCAAAGCTCTGTCCGAAATCCGCCGGCAGCACCCAATCTGCCTCCGCCGTCTGGCGGCCGTCAGCGCTTCCCAAACGCCATTTGTCATTGGCAAGCGCCTTAAAGCCTTCCGGTAAAATGACACGCAAATGCGCCGGCTGCTCATGCGGTACATCAAAGCCGGTAATATTGATAAACAAAGGCATTGTACTGCCGCCATGTACTACATGCGCAGCACTCTTATCCAGATTGTAGGGATACACTGCCTCCAGCTTCACACCCGCAAATGCCTGCTGTGCGAGGCACAGCAGCACCAGCAGAATATATAAGATTCTCATACTTCACCTATTCGCAGCAAATCTTTTTCAGTAACGCTGCATCCTTTTCTTTACTTGCCTCATCTACACGCGTTGTAATCTCCAGATTATTATTCAGCGGATTGCGGCTTACGGCAATATCAGCCGCATATGCTCTGCTGAGCAAAGCTTCCGTAAATACGCGCTCCGGAGTATCGTCTGCCAACAGCTTTCCCTCGCCTAAAAGCAGGATACGGCTACAGTATTTGGCTGCCAGATTCAGCTCATGTACGACCATCAGTACCGTCTTGCCCATCAGCGCCAGCTCACGCGCAAAACGGAAAATCTCCTCCTGATAAACCATGTCCAGACCGGTAGTAGGCTCATCCAGGAACAGTACAGGAGTCTGCTGCGCCAAAACCTTTGCCAGCAGAATACGCTGCTTCTGACCGCCGGAAACCTCTGTCACCGGCTTTTCTGCCAGCTCACGCGTACCGGTATATTCCATACAATCCAGCGCCAGACGCTTATCATCCTCGCTTTCGCGCTCCCACCATTTAAGATAAGGATAACGTCCCGCCATAACAATATCCTGGCCTGTATAACCAAAGCCAACCTCTACCTGCTGCTGCAGATAGGCTACCTCGCGCGCCAAATCTCTGTCGGTATATTCCTCCATCGGCTTATCAAAGAACAAAACCTCACCGCTCTGCTTCGGCAGCATGCCACGGATTGTTTTCAAGAGAGTACTCTTGCCGGCACCATTACAGCCGATAATACCAACAAGCTCACCCTTGCCGATAGTAAAGCTGGCGTCGCTGATAACACAGCGGCTGCCATAACCTATAGATAAATGATTAACACTCAAAACTGCTTCTGACATTATTACACCTCATGCTCATTTTTCATCATAAAATTCAATAAATTCAAGTACAATATACTTTTTACCCAATCTTTTATATTATACCACATAGATGCATACCCTACAATAAATTACAGTCTGTACTATGTATATTCAAGAACCTCTTACCAGATAATATACGGAATAAAAAAGCATGAACCACGGCAATAGTTCATGCTTAAATAAACCTTAGCGGAAATCAACCTTCAGATGCTGTCTTTCAGGCATCCGCTGATATTTATATTTGGGATAACCAACCATCAGCGTACCCACAATCTTGTGCTTCGGCGGCACAGCAATCATATCCAGCAGCGGCTGATAGCCTGCAATACCGCAGGATTGGATAAAGCCGGCAATCGTTGTGCCCAGACCGATGGTCGGAGCAAACAGCTCTGCGTAGGCCCAGCTTTGCTCTGCATTGCTCACACCGGTAATGTTCAGACGGCGTGCCAGTGCAAAAATCAGGCAAGGCGCATTACGCGCGATAATATCCTGTCCACGCTCACGGTAAGCGCGCAGCACAACCTGAAAATAGCGTTTATTTTCGGTGCCTGCCGCAACCTCAGCCTCCATCCAGTCGGCAACAGCATCGGCAATTGCACGGATTTGCTCCTTATCGCGGATAACGATGTAGTACATACCCTGTGAATTGCCGGCAGTCGGCGCATAGCGTGCCACATCCAGCATGCGGGTAATTTCTTCATCCGTTGGTGCCTGCGGCTTGAAGTTACGCACACTGCGGCGCATACGCAAAAATTCATAAGCAACCTCAGGCGTCGGCAACGGCATTGTCACCGGACGCTGCTCTGCCAGCGGCGTATATTTATTATCCAAGGCTCCTACGGGACAGATAGCAACGCACTGGCCGCAGCTCATACAGCCACGGTCAAAATTACATTCCGGTCCGTTTTCACCCATCGAAAGAATGCAGGAAGGACAGCATTCTACGCAAATGCCGCAACGCAGGCATTTCTCCTGATTAACTGTTAACAAGTCCATAACGTCACCTCACAGTGCATTATCGGTATAGTGAATGTATTCCAGTCCACTAAAATCTGCCTTATAATGACCGCTGCGCATAGGCGTACCCATGAGCTTTTTATCGTCAGGCAGACCATCTACATTTACCAGACCGATAGAAGCGGTAGCACAAAGAGCACCAAGCTGTGTTGCTACACGCATAGCATAAGCCTTATCTGCTTCACCGACAACGCCCTTATGCGGGTACATTGCCGTTGCTGCGATGATAACCGTCAGGATTTTGCCGCTCAGGGCAAAAATATGCGGTACAGTATTCATATCAGTCTGCATATAATCAATTTTAAAATTATGACTTTCCAGCCAGGGAACGAGAGCCTGCAAGCCAAGCTCGTGAATTTCCTGCTCTGTTAAAAGCTGCTGCTCCAAAATTCTCTTCTCCTGTAAAAAATTAGTGTGCTCAACCCTTCTCACAAGCAGAGATTGTTAAGAAGATACTGGATGCAAGGAAGGTCGAGGACGGCGTATAATCTTATACTCCTAGGAGTCCTGTCGACGCAGAGGCGTCTTACACTGCTTCCTTTAGAGAGCGCCAAGAAGATGCCAGATACGAGAAAGGGCGACGACGGCGTATATCCTTATACTCCTAGGAGCCCTGACGACGCAGATGGCGTCTTATGGGCGCTCTCCCACAAGCTATTCTTCGCCGAGCACCAACACTTCCGGCTCCAAATGAACACCATGCGCCGCAAACACCTTATCCTGCACATCGCAGATAAGCTGCAGCACATCTGCCGCCGTTGCTCCGCCAATGTTCACTACAAAACCTGCATGCTTTTCAGAAACCTGCGCACCGCCGACAGTGTAGCCTTTAAGACCTGTCTGGTCGATAAGTGTACCGGCGAAATATCCGGGAGGACGCTTGAACATACTGCCTGCACTGGGCAGCTCCAACGGCTGCTTAGTGATACGGCGGTTACTGAAATCGGCCATTTTATCAGCAATAGCCTGCTTATCACCTGCAGTCAGGCGCACAGTCACTGCTGTAACAATTTTACCGCTGCCCTGCAGCGCAGTATGGCGATAACCGAAATCAAGAGCTGCAGCAGGCAGCTCGCTGATTGTGCCGTCAAGCTCCATCACGCGCACACTGGTAACAACCTTGGCCATCTCGCCGTCATAAGCACCGGCATTCATATAAACAGCACCACCTATGCTGCCGGGAATGCCTACAGCAAATTCCATGCCACTCAGGCCCAGCTCTGCAGCCTTGCGGGAAGCAGCAGCCAAGGAAACACCACTGCCAAAGGTCAACGTGCAATCGTCAACAGTAACGTCATTGAGCATATTGCCCAGCTTGATAACCAGGCCGCGGATACCCTTATCGCGCACCAGCAGATTAGAACCGTTACCAATCAGCGTAACCGGCACCTTCGCCTCACCGGCACGCTGCAGCAGCTGCTGCAGCTCCTGCTCGCTCTGCGGCATAGCCATCAAATCGGCAGGACCGCCGATGCGGAAGGATGTATGCTTCGCCATCGGCTCCTCTGCCAGCAAAGGCTTGACAGTACAGCCTGCGAAAATCTCCTGCAACGTCATTATTTCTCTCCCATTGCCTCTTTGACAACGTCCTGAATAGTATTAGTAACATCCATCAGCATCATCTGGAAACGAATCAGAGCGTTCAAATATTGAACTGCATCTGCATTCAGATTCAAAATGCCTTGCAGCTTCTGCATTTTATCAACAGAAGCCTGGTCGGGAGTTTTGCCCTGATGCTTAGCAAACTCTACTTCCTGAGCAACCATCAGATACTCGTTAACCATTTTTTTAGCATCCTGATCCTTCTCCAGAACAACAGCTGCTTCCTTCAGTTTTTTGTACTCATGGCTTTCGCGCATAGCCTTAGCCAATTCGTTTGCGTTATCATATACGTTCATAATTAAACACCTCACTAATAATATACTTTTACACTAACGTAAGAAAACCAAATATAGAAAAAAGAACAAAACACATACGCGGGTTATACTGTTAAAGCTTGCAGATATCACGCCAATGCAAGCAAGCGGTATGCCGTGCAGCGAATAGCAATTTTAGCGAATGAGTGTCTGGAAGCACAGAAATGCCGCAACTGTTTGAGCGCTACGCTTAACTCATACAGAAGAATATGTTAGCTTAGCGCGAGTTTTGCGGTATTTCGTCTTGCTTCCACACGAAATTTGCGTCCGTCAACTCGCTTCTGCAAACCTCTCAGGAAAATTTAACTCATCAAGCGATTGACGGAAAATTTCTCTGAGCGAAACGGTATATCGCTTGCGACGCTATTACTCATTCACTCACATACCTACATTCAAATGGGCGAACTTAGAGCAGTCGCCATACTCAAAATGCCACCACTCCATCTCAATCCCCTTGAATCCCTGCGGCTCCATCTCCTCGCGCAGCAGGCTGCGCAGATAGCGCTCGCGTGACGTACCGCCGACATAGCTGGCGTACTGACGCAGCGACGGCTCATCAAAGCCGCAGCCCATATCCAGCTCCTCACCGCTCTCCAGACTGTACAGGCCCACATCCACAGCATTACCTGTGTTATGCGTGCTGCCCTTAGTTTCCGGATCCTCCAGCATATCCTTATTATCGGCAGGCAAAGCCAGATTAGCCAGCTTGCTCACCGACCAGGGGCGGTAGGCGTCCCACAGCACCAAGCCGTAGCCGTAAGGTGCCAGACGCTGCTGCACCTTGCCTAAGGCAGCAGCTGCCTCTTTAGAAACAAAAAGCTTAGACGTAGTATAAAGCGGCGCACCGAAAAGATTATCACTGCCTGCGTAGACAGAATTAACCTTAACACCGGCAACAGTTGCAGCGTCCACCAGCTGTGCCTGCTCACCTGCTGCCAAAGCAGCAGGAACGGTTGCTTTAGCAGCCTCCGCACGCAGCTTGGTCCAATCCTCGGCACTGCGCTCCTCCAGACGGAATGGCTTCGCCCTCTCGCCCGCAGTCGTACCTAAAAAATAACGGCTGTAGGTATTACCGCCGACGCGGCAGGAAATACCATAGCCATCAGGATCACGCTCAAAACGTACACCTGCTTCGGTATTGCTCATCGGCCCTGATTCCTGCAAAGTGTAGGAATCAAAATGCACCTTGCTGAGCGGATAAAGATTTGCCGCAGCAAAGGATTTATCCTCCAATGCAGTGCGGTACAACAGCTCCAGACGGCCGTTATTCTCACGGATAAGAATATTTTCGCCGTTACCATAGTAAAAGCCAAGAATATACTTGATATCCTTCGGCGCATCCTTGGGCACGGAAGCCATAGCAAGCTCCTCTCCCGTTTGGACATAGAAAAGCAGACCGGCCGCCAGGCCGGCCAGCAAATTTCGGTAATTCACTATTGAATCAGCTCCTTGCGTACATCAGCTAAAGCATTAAGCCTGCTGCGTACTTTCGCAACATCTGCCAAATCGATTTCGCAGGAAACAACCTCCTCCTGCATACCTGCTTCGGCAAGAATCTTGCCGCTGGGCGCAACAACCATCGAATGACCGTAAAACGGCGCACCCTTAAAGCTGCCCGCACAATTTACCGCTACCACAAAGGTGTGGTTTTCGGCAGCACGTGCCTGCGCCAGCAAGCGCCAGATATCTCCCCTTGCTTCAGGCCATTCAGCCGGGCAGAAAATGAGCTGTGCTCCTTGCAGAGCCAGATGACGGAAAAGCTCGGGGAAACGCAAATCGTAACAGATAGTCGAGCCGCAGCACAGACCATCTAATGTAAAGGCTTGAAAATTATTGCCGGGAGCAAAGAAATCCTCTTCATGGAAAAGGCCGAAAAGATGTACCTTATCATAAAGATTGACGATTTCACCGTTTTTATTGATAGCTGCAGAGGTATTGTAAATCTTACCATCGGCATGACGCATAGGTACAGAACCCGCAAGAACAGCACACTGCTCATTGCGTGCAATCTCAGCAAGCTGTGCCAACACAGGTGAGGCCTGCGTTTCGGCCTCCTGCTCCAGGTGTCCCAGGCTGTAGCCTGTTGTCCACACCTCAGGCAGCACCAGCAAATCATGCTCCTTGGCAGCCTCCGCTGCCAGCTGCAGACCATGGGCCACATTAGCCGCCTTATTCTTTTCCAGAACTTCCAGCTGCAGCAAGGCTATTTTCATAATACGCGCTCCTTAGGCATCATATTATTGCTGTGCAGGCGACCAAGGAAGAATTTCTCCAGCTTGCGGGTGCAGCGGGTAATGAAATGCTCCTTGCCGCCTAAGGACTCAACAAAAACTACAGGATGACCGGCAATCTTAGCGCCTAAAACGTCGGTCAACAGCTGGTCGCCGACAAAAAGAATTTTACCGCCGCCCATAGCTTTAGTAATCTGCTTATAAGCCATCGGCAAAGGCTTAGCGGCACGCATAATGGTGCCAAGACCGGTCTGACGGGTGATACCTTTAATGCGGTCACCGCCGTTATTGGAAATCAATGCAACATTGATACCCATCTGATGCAGCTGACGAATCCAGGTCATAGCACGAGGGCCTACCAGGTTCTTGTCGCGCGGCAGCAGGGTATTGTCAATATCAACAACAATTTTGGTGTAGCCATTGCGCTTCAGCCATTTTGCGGAAATGTCAAATAAACTTTTTACTCTGTAATCGGGGCAAACATACTTTAAAATCATACTACCTTATCCTTTGGAAATTTTATTTCAAATGTGGTACCAGAACCACATTTGCTGATTACCTCGGCACTGGCGCCGTGGACACGAATAATTTCTTTGGCGATGGCAAGGCCCAGGCCGGTTCCCGGAACACTGCGGCAATGCGATTTTTCAACCTTGTAAAAGCGCTCCCAGATAAAGGGAATATCCTCTTCGGGAATACCCTTGCCCTGGTCAGAAACCGTTACAAGCACGCTGCCATCATCGAGCTTATTCGCACCTACTGATACAGTACCATTTTCCGGCGAATATTTCAAGGCATTATCGCACAAAATCATAATTAACTGTACCATTTGGTCTCCATCGCCCAAAATTTTGATATTATCGTCGGCATGAACATTAATAGTAACATTATTCTTCACGCAGCGCACCGATAATTTTTCGGCGACATTACGGATGATACCGGCCAGCGGCAGCTCATCCATGTTGCTTACAGTCAGCGGGTCGCTGGACTCCAGTCTGCTGATATCCAGCAGCTCGCGTACCATGCGCTCCAGACGGACTGTTTCTTCATTTATCAGGCCACGGTAACGCTGAATCAGATCAGTATCCGTTACCATACCGTCGCAGATTGCCTCATTGTAGCCACGGATAATCGTAATCGGCGTACGCAGCTCATGCGATACATTGGCCACAAAATCGCGGCGGATTTTTTCCGTCCGCTCCATCTTGGCAATGTAATCACCCAAATCCTTGCCTAAAGAATTAAGTGCATTTCCCAACTCGGCAATTTCATCATCGCCATGCACCTGCAGCCTGTGGGAATAATCTCCCGCCGCCATCGCCTGCGCATTGTCCTTCATATCCAGCACCGGCCGGATAATCATACCTGACAGACGTTTGACTAAGAACAGACTGAAAATAATGGCAACGATACCTACAATCATAATATAAATATAAACATTTCGCAAGAATTTTTCGAAACCGCTCAAGGGTTCTATAAGCAAAATAGCGCCTGTGTGTCCTTTACCGAAGGTATAAGGAACGCCGACCAGGATTACCTGCTCCTTGTAATACGGATGATAAATCTGCGATTTGAAGGACTTCCCGGCATAAACATCATTCAGTATCACTTTAATGCGATACGATAAATTACTGCTCTTCATATCCTGATCCAGTTTTTTGACGCTTTCCTGCAATACCTGTTGCGAAGGAGCACCATACTTAAGGAAATCCTTCATTGAAGCATTTTCTCCGGTCTCTTGTACATTTTCGTAATTAGAGGCCGCCAAAAGCTCGTAATTATCATCAAACAGCCAGATGCGTGCGCCAACCAGCTTATCTACAGCTAAAATATAACGATAAAGCATATCCCTGTCCTGCAAGCGGATGAAGGCTTCAACAGTTTCCCCCATCTCATTTCCCTTTTCGGCCAGCTCCTGCTCCTTAATCTGGAAAAAGTAGTCGGCAATCAGGTAGGATATGCCTGCTGTAATCCCCACAACGACGATAATTATGATAGTCATAAAACTATACATCAGGCGTGTGCTTAGGGATTTTTTCATAGGTTATTCGTCCTTTAGCTCGAATTTATAGCCTACACCCCAGATAGTTGTAATATCCCATTTGGAATCAGGCGGAATGTTCAATTTCTGTCTGATGCGTTTGATGTGCGTATCAACAGTACGGGTATCACCGTAATAGGAATAACCCCAAATTGTTTCCAACAGCTGGTTGCGGCTGAAGGCCTTGCCAGGGTTCGATGCCAGGCACCACAGCAGCTCCATTTCCTTAGTCGTAAAGGTCATTTTGTTGCCGAATGCTGTTACCTGATACTGATCCATATCAATAATCAGACCGGGATAGGTGATGCGCGAAACCTCACCCTTCTTCTCCTGCGTGCCTGCACGGCGCAGCACAGCCTTCACGCGGGCTACTACCTCACGCGAATTGAACGGCTTGGTGATATAGTCATCAGCGCCGATTTCCAGACCGGCAATACGGTCATCATCATCATCCTTGGCCGTAACCATGATAATGGGCAGGTCCGACATTTTACGTACCTGCTTGCAAACCTCAATGCCGTCGAGAACGGGCATCATAATATCCAGCAGCAGAATATCCGGTTTTTCGGACTGCACCTTCAAAATTGCGGCAGCACCGTCTTCGGCTTCAATAACCTCAAAGCCTTCCTTCTCAAAATATATGCGCAAGATTTCGCGAATCTGCGCTTCATCATCAGCAATTAATATTTTCTGTTTTGCCATAATCATCACTCCTGCCTTTAAGCTGACTCGTACCGTTTATTTATCAGAGCAAACGGCAGAGTCCTACAAGATGTTACTATAATTATAGCACAAATACTTGCTTTCTTAGTATGCTTTCACAAAAGATTTACATATATATACTGCTTTTATCATAAACGTAAACGCGAATGCATTATTTGTCACAGAAAATGCTTATAATTTTTGTTTTAAGACAGATATTAAAGCGGCTTAAAGGCTGCCAGCATTTTTTTGCGCTCACGCCACTCTGGCAGATAGCGTTCGACAATCGCATGGAAGCGCGGTGAATGATTGGCCTCGTGCAAATGCGCCAGTTCGTGCACCACAATATATTCCAGACACTCCTGCGGCCAGCAGGCCAGCAGCGTATTCAGGTTGATGCTGCCTGTGCGCACGTTGCAGGAACCCCAGCGCGTTTTCATGCGATGCACCTTAAGCCCTGTATGACGCACGCCCATTTTCTTTTCCCATGCCTGCAGCAGCTGCTCTCCTCTGCCAACTAACTCCTGCTTATAGAAGAATTCTACAAAGGCGCATTTAGCTTCATTATTCAGTTCACTGCGGTAATAAAAGTTAACAGCATCAGCCTGCACCTCATAGGTACCATGCTTTTTGCTGCTAAGCAAAAAGTGCGCCGGCAAACGCCTGCCCCACAGCCACACATGCTGCCCGTCAAAGGGAAGCTCGCCCATGCTGTACTTCGGCTCCTGCTTTTGCTGCAACTGTTCCTGCAGTACCTGCTGCAACTTTTGGCGCAGCCATTGCTCCCTACTCTCTAAGAATCGCTGCACCTCGCTTACGCTCATTCCTATGGGAGCAGTAAGAAAGATGTCGCCAGTTTCTTTTATGCGCAGCGTAATATTTTTGACCAGTTTAAACTGAAGCTTTATCTTCAGACCGTGCAAGCTCAGCACGGTCTCGCGGATTATTCTGCTGTTCACAGCTTGTCTACCAGGATATTACGTCCCAGCATACGGTTGAACTCCCAGGCACTTTTACCGTCATGCACGTCAAACTGGTTCATTACGGCGTTGATTTCGTCGGCGTAATGCACAACAAAGGCCTCACGTGTAGAGCAGGCTACCGGAGAACCCTTTTCGTTATCGCCGTGGTGAGACAGCAGAATGTGCTGCAGCTGCTCCAGACGAGAGGACGGCAAACGCAGCTTGGCAGCTGCCTCCTGCACCATCATGCAGCTCATGGTAATGTGTCCGAGCAAACGTCCTTCACTGGTATAAGGGAAGCCGATTTCCGCAGAAATTTCGCGGATTTTGCCGATGTCGTGCAGCAAAGCGCCGGCAATAACCAAATCCTTGTCCACGCCCTCAATCTGCTCGGCCAAGGCCACTGCCAGACCGGTAACATCAACAGAATGCTGCAGCAGACCGCCAAGATATGCATGATGCATGCGCATACCGGCAGGATTTGTCACAAAGCGCTCATAGGTATTGCCGCTGAAAATAGTTTCCAGCAGCATACGCAGTCCCGGAGTGCGTACTGCCTTGATATAATTGGCCAGCTTAGTTTTATAAGCCTCTACATCAAAATCACCATGCGGCAGCAGATTGCTCATATCATCCTGCGGCAGCAGGTTTTCCAGACGCTGGATTACAACCTGCAGCGTCATATCATTGTTGAATTTATTGATGTCAACGTTACCGCCCATCATAAAGGCTGTCGGGCCTTCCAGCTCGCGCAGCTTGTCTACAAGCATTGCATCAAAGCAGATAAAAGCAATGCGTCCGCTGTTATCCTCCAGCATACCGCGGGCAAAAACACCGCCGTTAGAGGAATTGCCCACCTTCTGTACCCTTACCAAAACTGCCTGGCACACCTTGATGCCGGCCTTAAAATCTTTAATCATTCTTCTATCACCTGTTTTCTATATATGCTTCAGCAGCAGTGTTTCGCGTGCTACCTGAATTGACACATCCCAATGCTTTTCCGTAAAGCGCAGCGATAATCTGTCGGCCAGGTCATCAAGCACCGGCAGCTCTGTCGGCTGATGGCCTGCATCAATAATGTTCAGACCGCTGAAAACTGCCTGCTGTGCCTCATGGTACTTCACATCTCCTGTTACCAGCGTATCCGCACCCTGCGCCAAGGCCAGCCCGATTAAATCGGCACCGGCACCGCCACAGACGGCAACACGCTTAACCTTGCGTCCTGCATCGCCTACGGTAAGATAATCAGCCTGCAAAGCCTTTTTGACGAAGACTGCAAAATCACGCAGCTTGCTCGGCTGCTCCAGTTCACCTATGCGTCCGAGTCCGCTGACAGTATCCAGCATATCTGCATCTTGCAGGCGCAGTCTTTTGGCAAGCACGCTGTTGACACCGTTAGCAACGCAGTCAAGATTAGTGTGCGCGCTGTAAACAGCAACACCGTTTTCTGCCAGCTGCAGCAAAAGCTCCTGCTGCCAATCGGCGTCCGTCACATTGCCCAGCTTATGAAAAATTGCCGGATGATGCGTAATCAGCATATCAGCCTTTTTCGCTAAGGCCTGCGTCACAGTTTCCTGTGTCATATCCAGCGCCAAAAGCAGCCTGCGTACAGGCTTATTGCGCCTGCCCAGCATCAAACCTACGTTGTCCCAGGACTCTGCCAGCTCCGGCGGTGCCATTTCGTCCAGCAGGTTGATGATATTATTTACTGTCACTACGCTTGCCATTTTGCAGCACCTCCAGTTCTGCCTTCAACGCTTCGATTTCCTTATACTTTTCGCTCGCGCGTGCGCGCTCGCTGCGTCCCATATTCTCCAACAGCTGTCTGCAGGTAGCAAGCTGGCGTTCCAGCTGCTTTCCCAGCAGCGGATGCTCCTGTGCGAGCAGCAGCGGGCCTACAGCGTACTCTGCCGCACTGTAAACAGGCGCAGAGCCACGCTTAGCAGCGATAATCTCGTAAAAATGCGGAGCATCATCCACCAGCTCTTCGGCAGCCAGCTGCCAGCCGTGGCTGCAAAGCCACGCACGCAAGGATGCGGCACCGGCCATAGGCTGCAGCACCAAAAGCTTGGCGCTCTGCGCTACCTCCATATCATCCTCCAGAATGCTGATGATGGTAGAAGCGCCCATGCCTGCAATAGCAATGCAGTCTGCTTCGCCGGGGCTTAATACCTTCAGGCCGCTGCCCTGACGCACCTCTACATGCTCATGCTGACCGAACTGTGCCACGGTAGTGCGCGCCACCTGGCAAGGGCCTGCAGCGATATCGCCAGCAATCGCCCGCGCAATTCTTTGCTTTTCCAACAGCCACACGGGTAAATACGCATGGTCCGTACCGATGTCCGCTAATACGCAGCCCTGCGGCACCAGGTTGGCAATAGTTTCTAATCGTCTATCAATATGCATTGCGTCCCTCCTGAATTTGCTCTAAAATCTTAGTTTCTGAATCGTGACAGCCACAGCCTTTAATATTATCCGAAGCTGTCCGGAACGTAAATACTCTAACACTTTATTATAACACAAATTGACGAATATAGAAAACAAGTCTGCAAAGTGATGCCTGCTGCCAATGCTATGACAACTACTGAAAAAAAGCAAAAACCCCCGCATTGCTGCGGAGGCCGTGATTGGCATGCAAAGCTCAGTTTTTCAGTTCATTCTTCACCACGAACATTACCCATTGGGCGATATTCGTGGAATGGTCGGCAATACGCTCCACATATTTGGCAATCATCAGATAGTCAACATATTGCGGTACGTATTGCGGTTTTTGCTGCATTACAATAGTCAGATGCTGACGCATTTCGGCAAAGTAATTATCTACCTCATCATCGGTAGCAATAACCTTATTGGCCAGCTCCAGATCATTTTCGCTGATGGCGCTGATGCTGTCGTACACCATCTGGCGCATAACCTGCAGCATAGCCATAAAATTATCCGGCAGCGGCACAGGATCCTTTTCAATCAGCTTCAAGGTATATTGGCTGATATCACTGCAATGGTCCGCAATACGCTCCATATCGCCCACCAGCTTCAGGCAGCTGGCAATTTCGCGCCAGTCGGTTGCTACCGGAGTCTGTGTCAGCACCAGCTCCAGGCATTGCTTTTCGATATTGACCTCGCTGTTGTCAAAATTATCATCGTCGCTGATAATCTGCTGCGCCAAGGCTGCATCCTTCTGCTCCATGTTGGCGATAACCTTGTCCAAAGTATCCTCCAGATTTACGCCCATCACGCGCACACTGTTGAGCAGCTGCTTCAGCTCCTCGTTGAATTTGTTACGTGTCATTTTATTGTTCCTTTCTCCTTGCATCAACCGAATCTGCCGGTAATATACTCTTCTGTCTTGGGATTAGACGGATTTGCAAACAGCTGCTTCGTTTCGTTGAACTCAATCAGCTCGCCCAAAAGGAAGAAAGCAGTTTTATCGGAAATACGTGCAGCCTGCTGCATATTATGCGTAACAATAACAATAGTGTAATCCTTCTTCAGCTCCAATGCCAAATCCTCAATCTTCATCGTAGAAATCGGGTCCAGCGCACTGGTAGGCTCGTCCATCAGGATAACCTCCGGCTGCACAGCCAAGGTACGTGCAATGCAAAGGCGCTGCTGCTGGCCACCGCTCAGGCCCAACGCACTCTTATTCAGTCTGTCCTTCAGCTCGTCCCAGATGGCAGCCTGACGCAGACTGCGCTCTACAATCTCGTCCAGCTCGCTTTTTTTCGTCACGCCATGGATACGCGGACCATAGGCAACGTTGTCATAAATGCTTTTCGGGAAGGGGTTAGGCTGCTGAAAGACCATGCCTACACGGTGACGCAGGCTGATGGGGTCAATCTCCGCAAAAATATCCTTGCTATCCAGTGCAAGGCTGCCTTCAATGCGAACACCTTCCTCAAGGTCATTCATTCTGTTCAGTGTCTTTAAAAAGGTGGATTTGCCGCAGCCGGAAGGCCCGATAAGTGCGGTAATTTCCTTTTCCTTAATATCAAGATTTATTTTTTTCAACGCTTGGAATTTGCCATAATACAAATCCAGATCCTGCACTAAAAATTTAGTTGCAGCGTTATCATTTGTCATTTTCTGCTACCTCCGGTTTTTGTGTCTAAATAAGTGCTCAGGTAACGTGCGCCCAGGCTAAAGGACAGCACAAGCAGCATTAATATTGCTGAAGAAAGGTTGGCCATCTGCGCCGCATTGGCTGCCAAAGCCTCGGTACGCGATGCCCAGATATGCAGCGCCAGCGTTTCGCCCGGACGGAAGGGGTTCAGCGGGCAGGTCGGCGACAGCAGGTTCCAGCTGTTCCAGTTTATATCCGTGCTCATGCCTGCGGTATACAAGAGAGCTGCCGCTTCACCGAAGCCACGGCCAGCAGCCAGGATAACGCCGGTCATAATGCGCGGCAGGCACGCCGGCAGCAGCACCTTGTAAATAGTCTGCCACAGAGTTGCGCCCATGGCCAGGCTGCCGCGCTTATAGCCCTGCGGCAGCGATTTGAAGGCATCCTCCGTGACCGTCATAATCAGCGGAATGCTGAGGATAGAAACTGCCAGCGCACCGCTGAACAGGTTCCACTGCGAGTCGGTCATTACGATAAATACCAGGTAACCGAACAGGCCGACAACGATGGACGGCAGTGAGGACATCGTTTCGATACACATGCGCAGGAACTTGGTGAACGTGCCCTGCTTAGCGTATTCCGCCATATAGATGCCGGCAGCGACACCCAGAGGAACGCTCACCAGCAGCGACAAGAAAACCAGATAAATAGTGTTGAAGAACAAATTACCGATGCCGCTGCCCTCAAAGGATATCAGGCTCCAGCTGAAATCCTTGAAGCCGTTAATGATAACGTACAGGGCAAAGGCTACCAATAGCAGGATAAAGAAGCCTGCTACGCAATAAAACACAGCTGTCATCAGCTTATCAACAAACTTTGCACGCGCTATACTGTCATTCATGCCTGCTTCCCTCCTTTAGCAGTTAAAAAGTGGATGGCAAAAATACAGGCAAGGGAGATGATAAACAGCAGCAACGCCATCGTCCACAAAGCAATGTTGTATTCGCTGCCCTCCATTGCACCGCCCATATCCGCCGCAATCGCCGCCGTCAGATTGTTGGTCGGATCAAGCAGCGAGCTCGGAAAGGCACGCATCTTGCCGATAACCATCGCTACAGCCAGCGCTTCGCCGAAGGCACGCGCCAGGCCCAGGATAACAGCCGTCATCAGACCGGTGACTGCCGCAGGCACTACCACCTTAGCGATAGTCTGCCAGCAGGTTGCGCCCAAGCCATAGGAAGCAGCGCGGTAGCTTTTAGGGATGCTGCGCAGTGCATCTGCTGCCAGACTGGTGATAGTCGGGAAAATCATCACCGCCAGCACAATACCTGCCGCCAGTACAGAAAAGCCGAAGCGCAGGTTGAAAATGTTTTTAATCAGCGGTACCAAAATTGTCAGGCCGATCCAGCCGTAAACTACGGAAGGAATGCCGACAAAAATTTCCACAGCCGGTTGGACAAAGCGCTTGCCCAGCTCCGGCGAAATCTCCGTCATAAAAATTGCGGTTGCCAAGCTGAACGGTGTAGCAATCGCCAGCGCCAATGCGCAGGTAATAACAGAACCGAAGATGAAGATGGCTGCACCAACCTTGCCGCCGCCCTCAGCGCTGTCACTCGGCGCCCAATCTGCCGAAAAAAGAAACTCGCTGATGCTGTGATTATATGTAGTGAATGTGCCTAAGCCCTTGTAGCATAAAAAAGCACCAATAGCTATGGTCAAAACAATAAGCGCCAGACCACAGCCACTGATGATATAACGCCACAGGGTATCTTGCCGATAGGCACTGGTATTTACCTGTTGCATTTAAGATAACTCCTCAAGCTATAAGATTGTTTTTAGATTAGAATTTAAGCGAAGCATAAGTCTCCTATGCTAAGCCCTAAAAATGAACCTTAGTGCGTCTGCTTCAATCATCAAAAGGCTATATAAGACCTCTATTCTAATACTCTAATACACAAAGGCGAAGCAGAGTGCGTCAGATGCGAAGAGCGGCGACGACGGCGTACTAAATGGTACTCCTCACCCTTCGGGTATTAGCACGACCAACATGTTCTCGCTTCGCTACGCTTGCGACAACATGGGCCTTTGCGTTGGGAGCCGTCGCGACGCAGATGCACCTTATCTGAAGTCCCCGGACACAGGATAAGGATGCAGATGCTATGCGACGATGACGACGGCGCACTAAATGGTACTCCTAGGAGCCGCAATGAAGCAGATGACGTACTATGCGATGCCGCTACTATTAGCGTTTGACCTGCATTTTAGCAGTAACACCATAACCCTGCTTTTCAATTTCCTTGCCATAATCAGCAGAGAGGATGAAGTCCAAGAATGCTTTTACAGCGCCGGCAGCTTCGCCTTTAGTATACATGTGCTCATAACCCCATACAGGATATTTGCCGTTGTAAGTATTGTCCAGAGTAGGCTCTACGCCGTCGATCGCTACGGTTGCAACGTCTTTGTTATTTACGAGGTAGGACAGAGCAACATAACCGATAGCGCCTTTGTTATCCTTTACGCTTTGCAGCAGAGTGCCGGAGTCATCAGTCTCCAGAGATTTGTTGGTTGCTTCTTTAGCACCGCCCAGAGCGAACTCCTGGAAGAGAGCGCGGGTACCGCTGGTAGCAGGACGGGTAATCAGAACGATAGGTTCATCCGGGCCGCCAACCTGTTTCCAGTTAGTTACCTTTGCGGTGAAGATGTCGGTCAGCTGAGCCTTGGTCAGGCTTTTTACTTTAGCTGCCAGGTCTTTGTTGATAACCGGAGCCATGGTAACTACGCAAACCTTGTGGTCTACAAGTCCTTTAGCAACTTCGGGTTTCAGTTTGCTTTCTGCCGGTACGTCAGAGTTACCGATGTTAACGCTGCCGTCTGCAACCTGTTTCAGACCAGTGCCGCTGCCGCCGCCGTTAAGGGTGATGGAAACATCCGGGTTAATAGCTTTGAATTTGCTTGCTGCATCCTTTGCCAACGGCAGAAGTGCGGAAGAACCGCTGCCGGTTACACTGCCGGTAACCTTGCTGCCTGCTTTGTTATCTGCAGCTTTGTTATCACTGCCGCAGCCCAAAGCACCGAGTGCTACCATAGCTGCCAGACCTAAACATGCGACTTTTTTCAATTTCATAATATATTTCCTCCTTCAACCATCGTGAAAAAATTTATTTCCGATAAGTTCTGCGCCTCATCAGTAAGGTTCGTGGTTTATGATGCTAGTATAATATATCATTGTTAAGGAAGTATTATGCTGATGTTAAGAGCATGTTAAATAGCAAAAAATGCGCAAAAAAGCACCTGCCTATCATTTGCTGATAAACAGGTGCTTTGAAATTTAGGTTAGATTAGCTTACTTGCCCTCTTCGAGGATAATTCGACATTCAGTTTCTCGCGGCGCTACGCTTGCGACAAATCGGGTGTCATTTATCCTCTTTCTTGCTCCCTGTTCGGTCGCAAGCGAGGACAACGCGGCCTTTTCGATTTCTCGCTTCGTTACACTCGCGACAAATCGGGCCTTATTTGCCAGTTCTGCCACGTTTGGTGAACGGTACACCTTTAGCGCACAGCGGGCAGGTTGCCGGATCAAAGGTTTCTACGTTCAGGTGCAGCAGAGCTTCGGTGCGAACGCCGAAGTCTACCTTGCCGCCGCTACGGTCAACCAGCAGGCCAACGCCTACGAGCTCGCCGCCATGCTCTTTAACTACTTCCATAACCTCTTTAACGCTGCCGCCGGTGGTTACGATGTCTTCAACAACCAATACGCGGGTGCCTGCCGGAATTTGGAAGCCACGACGCAGAGTCATTTTGCCGTTTTCACGCTCGGTGAAGATAGCACGGGTGCCCAGAGCCTTGCCAACCTCGTGAGCCAGCAGGATACCGCCGGTCATCGGGCCAACTACCAGTTCAACATTGTCGTTTTCATAACGACGTGCAATTTCCTGGCACAGGCGCTCGGTATATTTAGGATGCTGCAGTACGTTGAATTTTTCAACATACATAGGGCTGTGCAGACCGCTGGTCAGCAAAAAGTGACCATGGAGAACTGCTTCGGTTTCCTCGAGCATTTTCATAACATCTTTTTCTTCTAAAACTGCCATTTGCTTACACTCCTTTAATCTCTTCTACAATTGCCAATGCTGCTGCTTGTCTTGCTTCAGCCTTAGTAATAGGTCTGCCTACTACGATGTGACTGCTGCCGTTTTGCAGAGCGCCTGCCGGTGTTGCTACGCGCTTCTGGTCATCCAGAGAGCTGCCCGCAGGACGTACGCCCGGGGTAACAATCAGGAACTCGGGGCCGCAAGCCTCACGGATAGCCGCAGCCTCCTTAGGAGAAGCAACAACGCCGTCCATGCCTGCTTCCTTCGCCAGCTTAGCCAGGCTGATAACTTGCTCGGCAATAGTATTTTTATAATTTAAATCAGCAAACTGTTCATCATCCATGCTGGTAAGAATGGTTACAGCAATCAGCTTCGGTGCCGGACGGCCTGCTGCCTCAGCAGCCTCATGCACAGCCTTAACAGCCTCTGCCATCATCTTTTTGCCGCCGACAGCATGAACGTTCATCATATCTGCACCCAAATCGCTGAGTACGGTAAGTGCATGAGCAACAGTGTTAGGAATATCCTGCAGCTTGAGGTCCAGGAAAACATGCTTGCCCTGTTCCTTTAAAAAGCGGATGATTTCGCTGCCTACTGCATAATAAAGCTCCATGCCAACCTTGTAGTAGCTTACTGCGTCACCCAATTCGACAACGCAAGCCTTAGCCTGCTCCAAGGTAGGAAAGTCGAGTGCGACTATTAATCTATCATCAGATTTCATAAAAATCTCCCTTTTGTCATTCTTTCTAAAAGACGCTGGAGAATGCGTCAGATGCGAAGAACGGCGACGACGGCGTACATACTCGTACTCCTAGGAGCCGTTCTGAAGCAGATGGCGTGTTATACAGCGTCGTTATACAACGGCATGCTTTTTTTACCTTCAGGTAAAGCAAGTCCGACAATTTCGGAAATATTCTGCGCGTTGTGTCTGTCCAAATATGCCAGCATACCATGAGCAATGGTTTCAGCGATATCAGGCTGTACAAAGTTTGCGGTGCCAACTGCTACCGCACTTGCGCCTGCCAGCATGAATTCAATTGCATCCTCGGCACACATGATGCCGCCCATGCCGATGATGGGGATATGCACAGCCTGCGCTACCTGGTAAACCAGGCGCACTGCTACCGGACGTACAGCAGGACCGCTGAGGCCGCCGGTTACGTTGCCGAGCACAGGACGCTGACGCTCAATATCAATCTTGGTACCGAGCAGCGTGTTAATCATGGAAATTGCATCCGCACCTGCTGCTTCTACAGCCTTCGCCATCACCACAATATCAGTTACGTTCGGAGAAAGCTTGGCGATAACCATTTTGCCGGTGTTGGCCTTAACAGCACGTACAACCTCAGCAGCTGCTTCCGGCACAGTGCCGAAAACAATACCGCCCTCTTTGACGTTCGGACAGGAGATGTTGATTTCTACTGCATCAACACCGTCTACGTCCAGCTTTTTGGCAACAGCGCCGTATTCCTCGGGGGTATGGCCGTAGATATTGACAATCACAGGTACGTTATATTTTTTCAGCTCAGGCAGAGTGTGCTCCAAGAAGTACTCGCTGCCGGGGTTTTCCAGACCTATGCAGTTCAGCATACCGGACGGGGTTTCTACCGCACGCTGGCCCTTATTGCCTGCTGCAGGCTCCAGAGATGTACCCTTTACAGTAACAGCGCCAACCTTTTCCAGGTCGAGAAAATCGGTAAATTCCAGACCAAAGCCGAAGGTTCCGGAGCCGGTAGTAACAGGCGTAGCCATCTTCACGCCGGCAATATCAACTGCCAGACGGCCATCATACAATGCTTTTACCATTCTCCTACCTCCTCTGCCCAGAACACCGGACCGTCCTTGCAGACCTTGATGCGCTTGCCGATGCCTTCGCAGGCACAGGACAGGCACGCACCCAGACCGCAGGCCATATATTTTTCCAGAGATACCTGACATTTTACGCCGGCTTCTAAGCAGGCATTGGCAACTGCGCGCATCATCGGTACAGGACCACAAACGTATACGCAGTCATAGCCACCCTCTTTCAACAGCTGCGGCAGCAGGGCCATTACAGTACCCTTAGTGCCAACACTGCCGTCATCGGTGGTCAGGTAAATATTTTTGCTGAGGCTTTCATAAAGCTTGGTCCAAAACAATTCCTCGGCACTGCGGCCGCCCATCAGGATATCGGTATTGCCCTCACCAAAGCCCTCTGCCAAAAACAGCAGCGGTGCCAGGCCCAAGCCGCCGCCAACCAGCAACGGTTTTTTAGCGCTCATATCAAAGCCGTGTCCCAGCGGACCGACGATGCTCAGCTCGTCGCCGCTGCAAACGTCAGCCAGAATATGGGTTGCTTCACCGATGATACGGTAGATCATGGTGATGGTTCCCTCAGCCTTGTTAACTCCTGCTACGCCGAAGGGACGGCGCAGCAGCGGAGCAGTATTCTTGCACACCTTCACGTTGACGAACTGTCCGGGGACAGCCTCGGCAGCGATTTCCGGTGCATAAACATTTATTAATTTTGTCGTACTATTTAAAACTCGTTGACCAATTACCTTGGCACTCGCAATAGTTTTAGACATAATCAATCCTCCCAGGTCAGATCCTGCAGAGCGGTAACGCGTACAACGCTGCGACGACGCATTGCGCTCATAACGTTCAGCAGCTCGCGTGCAGTATCCATAGAGGTCAGGCAGGCAATTGCATGCTCTACGGTAGAACGGCGGATCTTGAAGCCGTCACGTTCAGCGTCACGGCCGTGGTTGGTGGTGTTGATAACCATGCCGATGCGGCCGCTCTTGATATCATCAATCAGGTTCGGATGACCTTCGCTTACTTTGGTAGCAACCTCAACAGTTACGCCGTATTGCTGCAGATATTCCGCAGTACCGTCGGTTGCGATAACGGTGTAGCCCAGCTCTTCAAAGCCGCGGGCAATAGCAACTGCCTCTGGCTTATCCATATCAGCAACAGTAATCAGGATTGCACCCTCGTGCGGTACATTGATACCGGAAGCAATGCAGGCCTTATACAGCGCACGGCTGTACTGGTAGTCGCAGGCCATAACCTCACCGGTGGATTTCATTTCAGGTCCAAGGGTGATATCTACGTTGCTCATCTTATTGAAGCTGAATACAGGAGCTTTAACAGCATAGTAGTCCGGGAAGAAGCGCAGACCAGCCTGCAGGCCCTGCTCTTTGAGGCTCATGCCCATTGCGCATCTGGTAGCAACGTCTACCATGGAAATGCCGGTAATCTTGCTCAGGAACGGTACGGTTCTGGAGGAACGCGGGTTAACCTCGATTACATATACATGCTCGTCACGAACGATGTACTGAATGTTAATCATGCCCTTAACTTCCAGGCCCAGAGCCATTTTATTGGTGTATTCGATAATGGTGCGAATAACACTCTCGCTCAGGCTGCGCGGCGGATATACGGCGATGGAGTCACCGCTGTGTACACCTGCACGTTCAACGTGTTCCATGATGCCGGGGATTAATACTTCCTTGCCGTCGCAGATAGCGTCAACCTCTACCTCAGTGCCCTGCAGGTAATGGTCAACCAGTACCGGATGCTCGTGAGAAGCCTTAACAGCATAGGTCATGTAGTTGCGCAGCTCGTCATCGTTATAAACGATTTCCATAGCACGTCCGCCCAGTACGTAGGAAGGACGAACCATAGTCGGATAGCCAACATTGTGGGCAGCAACCAGTGCACCCTCGGTATCGAATACGGTGTGGCCCTGCGGACGCGGAATATCGCAGCTTGTCAGCAGCTCATCGAAACGTTCACGGTCCTCAGCGCGGTCGATGCTGTCAACGGAGGAGCCCAGAATCTTCACGCCTGCGCGGGAGAGCGGGCCTGCCAGATTGATAGCGGTCTGACCACCGAATTGAACGATAACACCTTCCGGTTTTTCTTTGTCGATAACGTTGAGAACATCCTCAACAGTCAGCGGCTCAAAGTACAGCTTATCGGAAATATCGAAGTCAGTGGAAACGGTTTCCGGATTGTTGTTGATGATAATGGTTTCATAACCCATTTCCTTCAACGCCCATACGCAGTGTACGGAGCAGTAGTCGAATTCTACGCCCTGACCGATACGAATAGGACCGGAGCCGAGTACAACTACTCTCTTTCTGTCGCTTACTTCAACCTCATCCTCGGTTTCGTAGCAGGAGTAGTAGTACGGGGTTGCAGCTTCAAATTCCGCAGCGCAGGTATCAACCATTTTGTAGGTCGGCAGAATGCCGTTAGCCTTACGCATATCGCGGATTTCAAACTCAGTCCTGCCTACGCGTTTACCGATAACAGCATCGGCAAAGCCCATTCTCTTAGCCTTACGCAGCAGGCTCGGAGTCAGCTCGTGAGTTTCCAGAGCTTTTTCCATTTTAATGATGTTTTGGATTTTGGAAAGGAACCACAGGTCAATCTTGGTGATATCGTGAATCTCTTCCAGAGTAATACCGCGGCGGATAGCCTCAGCAACAACGAAGCAGCGCTCGTCATCAATGCGTTTGATGCGGTCATGAATTTCTTCATCGCTCAAAGCCTTCAACTCAGGCATTTCCAGGTGGTTGAGGCCGATTTCCAGGCAGCGAACTGCTTTCAGCATGGAAGCTTCAAAGCTGCGCTCAATTGCCATAACCTCACCGGTAGCCTTCATCTGAGTACCCAGGGTGCGGTCTGCGGTTACGAATTTATCGAACGGCCAACGCGGGAATTTCAGTACGATATAGTCAATGGTAGGCTCGAAGCAAGCCTTAGTCTTTTTGGTAACAGCGTTTTCGATTTCGTCCAGGTTGTAGCCTACAGCAATTTTGCTGGTAACCTTAGCAATCGGATAACCGGTAGCTTTGGAAGCCAGTGCGGAAGAACGGCTTACACGCGGGTTAACTTCGATTACATAGTAGTTTTCGGAGTACGGGTCGAGAGCCAGCTGTACGTTACAGCCGCCAACTACGCCCAGCTCACGCACGATATCGATAGAAGCCTGACGCAACAGCTGTACTTCTTTATCGCTCAGAGTCTGTGCCGGAGCCACAACGATGGAGTCACCGGTGTGTACGCCAACAGGATCCAGGTTTTCCATGGAGCAGACAGTGATGCAGTTATCAGCAGCGTCGCGGATTACTTCGTATTCGATTTCCTTCCAGCCGGCGATGCTGCGTTCAATCAGGCATTGGCCGATAGGGCTGTAGCCCAGGCCCTTTTGCACGATGTCAATCAGCTCTTCCTCGTTTTCAGCAATACCGCCGCCGGTACCGCCGAGGGTATAAGCAGGACGGACAATCAGCGGATAGCCGATTTCCTTGCCGAAGTCGCAAGCAGCCTCAATGGTTTCTACGATAGTGCTTTCAGGAATCGGCTGATGGATTTTCTCCATAGTTTCCTTGAACATTTCGCGGTCTTCACCACGTTTGATAGCGCTGATCTGAGTGCCCAGCAGACGAACATTGTATTTGCTCAGAATGCCTTGCTCTTCCAGTTTCATAGCCATGTTCAGGCCAACCTGACCGCCAAGTGTTGCCAACAGGGAATCAGGATGCTCACGTTTGATAATTTTTTCAATGAATTCAACGCTGATAGGTTCAACATATACACGGTCAGCCACATGCACATCAGTCATAATGGTTGCAGGGTTACTGTTAATCAGTACAACCTCCAGGCCTTCTTCCTTCAGAGCACGGCAAGCCTGGGTGCCTGCATAGTCAAACTCTGCTGCCTGACCGATAATAATAGGGCCGGAGCCGATAACGAGAACCTTTTTAACATCTTTAAGTTTCGGCATAATTAACGACCCTCCATCATATCAACAAAATGTTTAAACAAATAATCATGATCACCAGGGCCAGGGCAGGCTTCCGGATGATATTGAACGGTGAATGTAGGATGCTTGGTGTATTCCAGGCCTTCGATAGTACCGTCATTCATGGAAATGTGACTGATGTTGATGCCCTTGCCTTCCAGAGATTTTTCATCTACAGCATAACCGTGGTTTTGGGCGCTGATGTAGATGCGGCCGGTTGTCAGGTATTTTACCGGTTGGTTGATACCGCGATGGCCGAATTTCATTTTATAGGTATCAGCACCGTTAGCCAAAGCCATGAGCTGATGACCTAGGCAGATACCGAAAATCGGTTTCTTGCCGATTAATTTCTTAATGTTTTCAATAACCTCAGGCAAATCCTTCGGGTCGCCGGGGCCGTTGGACAGGAAGATACCGTCCGGATCGCATGCCAGTACCTCTTCTGCGGTAGCGGAAGCAGGGAATACTGTCAGGCGGCAGCCAAAGGCTTCAATGGATTTCAGGATATTGCGTTTAATACCGAAGTCCATAACAGCTACATGCAGCTTGCCCTCGCCCATAGTGTAAACCTCGGGAGTAGTAACCTGCTCAACCTGGTTGCGTACTGCCGGTAAAGCCAGCAGCTTCTGTACTTCCTCTTCAGGCATTTCTGCCGGAACGATTACGCCCTGCAGTACGCCGTGATTACGGATTTTACGGGTGATAGCACGTGTATCGACACCTGCTAAGGTCGGGATATCCTGTTCAGTCAGGAAGTCCTCCAGGCTCTGCTCATTGCGCCAGTTGCTGGGGCAATCGCACAGCTCGCCGATAACGAAGCCCTGGAAGAAGCATTTCTTGCCTTGGTTAAACAGCGGGTTGCAACCATAGTTGCCTACCAGCGGATAGGTCATTACTACAATCTGACCGCAGAAGGATGGGTCGGTCAAGGTCTCCTGGTAACCGCTCATGCCGGTGGTGAATACAACCTCACCTACAGCATTGCGTTTGCCACCATACAGAGTGCCTTCAAAAACGCTGCCGTCTTTTAAAACTAATTTTCCTTTTCTTACTTTTTCGTGCATACTACACCATCCCTCATTACAAAATTACCGTGCAGCATAGTGGCAACAGCCTTACCGGTGCAAGCCTTGCCTTCGTACGGGGTGAATTTGCCGCGGGTATAGAATTTGGAGCTGTCAACAGTCCATTCTTTATTTAAGTCCATAATAGTGATATCAGCAACGCTGCCCTCTTTCAGAGTACCGCCGGCCAGCTTGAACAGCTTAGCAGGCTCGCAGCTCATTTTGCTGATAATAGTATTCAGGTCGAATACATGGGTGTGATATAAGTCAGTCAGCATTACTGCCAGAGAAGTTTCCAGACCGCAGAAGCCGTTCGGAGCATAACGGAATTCAACATCCTTTTCTTCCGGTGCATGCGGGGAGTGGTCGGTAACGATTGCGTCAACAGTACCGTCCAGAACAGCCTCACGCATAGCCTGTACGTGGTCTGCACTGCGCAGCGGCGGGTTAACGCGGGTTGCGGAATTGTAATCTGCGCAAGCCTCATCGGTCAGAGTCAGATGATGTACGGTTACTTCACTGGTAACGTTCACGCCGCGTTTTTTAGCCTGGCGGATGATGTCGATTGCACCCTTGGAGGCAACGTGGCAGATGTGTACATGTGCGCCGGTGTATTCAGCGATGATGCAGTCACGTGCAACAGCGATATCCTCACTGATTGCCGGTACGCCCGGTACGCCGATACGTGCGGAAACAGCGCCTTCATGCATGTAGCCTTCGGAATCCAGCTCAGGATCAATTGCATGGCACAGCAGCGGTTTGTCAAAAGCAGTTACATATTTGGCAGCCAGCACCATCAGGCGGGAGCTCTTTACATAGTGGCCGTCATCAGAGAAGCCCATAGCGCCTTTTTCTGCCATATCGCCCATCTCTGCCAGCTCTTCGCCCTTTTCGCCCTTGCTGATTGCGCCGATAACTTCAACGTTAGCATAGCTTTCCTCGCGAGCGCGTTCTTTAATACCGCTTACTACGATGGAGGTATCAATAACAGGCTTGGTATTCGGCATGCAGGCAACGGTGGTTACACCGCCGGCAGCAGCAGCCTTGGTACCGCTGATAATATCTTCCTTAGCTTCCAGGCCGGGCTCACGCATATGAGTGTGTACGTCAATCAGACCAGGAGTTACTACGAGGCCGGTTGCATCAAAAACCTCGTCAGCTACTTCGGCAATATCCTTGCCCAAAGCTTTAATTTTGCCATCCTCAACGAGGATATCCATTACAGCATCTAATTTTTGGCTGGGGTCTACTACCCTGCCGTTTTTAATCAATGTTTTCAATGTGTTTACCTCCTGTCAAAGTCAAGAATAAGAGTGCCATACGTACAGCTACGCCGTTTTGTACCTCAGTACGGATTGCGGCGTTATCGCAGTAACCAACCTCCCAGGAGATTTCCAGACCACGGTTCATCGGGCCGGGATGCAGCACGGTTACGTCAGGCTTAGCCAGCTTCAGGCGGTTTTCGTTAATGCCGAAGATACGTGCATATTCACGCGGAGACGGGAACAGGCCTTTTTGCTGACGCTCCAGCTGAATACGCAGGATATCGATTACGTCAGCGCCTTCGATTGCTTCTTCAACGCGTTTGTGTACGGTAACGCCCAGAGAAGCGATGTCGTGCGGCAGCAGAGTCATAGGACCTGCAACGTGTACCTCAGCGCCCATTTTGGTCCAGGCAGCAATATTGGTGCGGGCAACACGGCTGTAGAGAATATCGCCGATAATTGCCATTTTCAAACCCTTCAGGTTTTTGCCCTGCTCACGGATAGTAAACATATCCAGGAAGCCTTGAGAAGGATGTGCGTGTGCGCCATCGCCGGCGTTGATGATTACAGGGTCTGCAACCTTAGCAGCATATGCTGCAGCGCCTTCAATGGGGTGACGCATAACAATCGCATCACAAGCCATGGATTGTACAGTCAGGATGGTGTCGCGCAGGCATTCACCTTTGACAACACTGGAAGAGGATGTAGTGATGTTTACTACATCGGCACCCAGATATTTGCCTGCCAGCTCGAAGGATGTACGGGTACGTGTACTGGGCTCATAGAACAGATTGATGATAGATTTACCGCGCAGTGAGGGCACCTTTTTGATATCCCTCTTCATAATCTTCTTCATTTCCTCAGCTGTTTTTAAAACCAGCTCGATTTCCTCAACGCTGAGGCTTTCCAGATCCAGTATATCTCTGCCACCCAGAGATACATTTGATTTAGCCATTAGCTTTACCTCCTGTTTTTTATAATAAAATTGCATAATAAAAGGCCTTCTCATCCCATGATGGTGCAAAAAGGCCTTAGGTTTCATAATAACTTATACCTTGCAGTCTCACAGGACCAATTTAAAGGTGCAAATTTATTGTATATATTTTACACCTTAATGAAGAATACGTCAAATATTTCGAGGTAAAATCTTGGCAGGATTTTTTTACTTATAGTATAATAAAGAAGATTAAAAATTAGCGAGGTAATTATGCGAAACACCATTATAGATAATCTGCGTGGCATCTGCATGCTTGGCGTAATCGGTATTCATATCGGCAGCCTGGCACTTGCCCCCAACAACTTTACTCTTTACTTATTACTGGAGATTTTAAGCCGTTACAGTGTCCCCTCCTTTTTCTTTATCTCCGGCTACGGTCTGGCCTGTACGGATAAAGGCCTATTAAGCGGCAGCCGGCTGAACTATATCGACTTTATGAAGAAGCGTCTGCGGGGAGCAGGCCTGCCCTACCTCAGTTGGTCGCTGTTTTACATGCTCTACTTCTGGCTGATTCTGCCACCAGGCTTCGTCAGCTGGAATCCGCTGCATGTGGCCTATGTATTATTCTTCGGCCTGGGCTGCTACCATTTGTATTTTATGGTCATCCTGCTATGGTTTTATGCAAGCTATCCGCTCTGGCGCCAGCTTCTGCGTATAATTATACATCAAAGCATACCGTTTATGCTAGTGCTTTTATTCATTTTCCAGCTTGCTTTCAACTGGTGGACAACGCATCCGGGCTTGAATACAGCTGGTTGGAGTGTTCTGGCTAAAAATTTCTTTGATTATCGCCTCAACTATCTCCCCTTGCATTATTTGCTTATTTTTATAAGCGGCGGCCTGGCAGCCTGCTATTGGCAAAAATTCATCGCCCTCCTGCGCAAATACAGCGCCATAGTATGCGTAAGTTTTGCTGCAAGCGTGGCCTGGGACGTGCAAAGCTGCTACGAGGCAGTTACTGTCAAAGGCTACACGCTGATTGATCTGGCCAACACCTATCACCAGCTCAGCCCGCAGGGACTCTGCTACACTGTAGGCTCGCTGCTCTTCTTCTGCCTGGCACTGGACTGGCTGGAGCGCAGAGCGCAGGCAAAAGCACAAACAGAGGCTCCCAATGCACTGCAATCTATCCCTCAAGCAGCATCACATACAGAGGCTCCCCTTGTCGTCGCAAGCGACATTAGCACGACCAACAGCTTGTCGCCGCGCAAGCTCACGACAAGCTGGGTCTTAGCGTTGGGGAGCTGTCACCGCAAGGTGACTGAGAGGGGTTCCCTCACCAACCTTCTCTACAAAGCCATCAGCACCCTTTCCACTTATTCTATGCTCGTCTACTTTGTGCATCCGCTGCTCTTGGACTGGCTCAGCAGCGCCTATAACCATTTCGGCATCATCATGACCGTCAAAAAGGTAGCCCTTTCCTACGTGCTGCTGGTGCTCGGATCGCTGGCATTCAGTATTCTGCTGACGAAGGCATTTAAAAAATGCAGTACGGCAAAGCTGCTGTTTACCGGCAAGCGGTGAATTTAATACATAGCAAAAAGACGTTGCGTGCTTTCTGAGCACACAACGTCTACTTTTTTGCCATCTTAAAATTTACAGCTGAGCCTTCATTAATTTCTTATAAACCTCAACGCCGGGCTGGTCAAACGCATCCACATCCGCCAGCTCGCCCTCATAAGCAATCGTCAGCATCAAAAAGTACATCAGCTGACCAAGATAATACTCATTCAGCTTCGGCAGCGTAAAGCGCGCATTGTAACGGTTATCACCCGTCAGCGCCGCTTCATTGGCATTCAGCGCCGCTTTAAGAGCCTTCGCCATATCCATTCCCTCGTATTTATCGAAGAACGGTACATCGGCAAAAGGATTGTGCAAAACTGCCTCAACCTCAGGATTGGCAACCTCCAGGAACTGCACCACCTTATTCAGACGGCCGTCCTGATGCTGCTGCGTCTGCGCATGCATATCAGTCGTACCGACAGCAACAATCGGCGTTCTTCCGTAGTAAACAGTTTCACCCTCACGGTTGCGGCGCTTGCCCAACGATTCCGCCAGCAGCTGCACATACCATTCGCTCAACGATTTCAGGCGCATGCTGTACGGCATGAACACTTCTATATCGCGTCCGCGCTCATAGGCCATGAATTTCAGTAAAGCATTGAGCAGCGCAGGATTCTCCGCAGGCTCCGCCTGCTGGCAATAGATATCCATATCACGCGCACCGCGCAAAAACTCCTCGATATCACCGCCAAGAGCGGCCATAGTTACGAGTCCCGGGTCAGTCATAATGCAGAAGCGTCCGCCGATGCCCTCCTTGATATCAAAGCGCTCCCAGCCAAATTTCTCCGCCAGCTGCAACAGCGGCGCATTTTCCACCGGGGCCTTTAAATCAGTAACTACCGTGCAGTCAAGGTCGATATCTGCGTTTTGAGACAGATTAGCATAGAAATACGTAAAGGCAGAAATTGTTTCCAGCGTAGTACCGGATTTAGAAATCGGCACTAGCATAATCTTCAGCTTCTTGCCTTCTTGCGCACTTACTCCAGCCATACGGCGCATCTTGAACAGCAGTGAATTGCAGTCCACCGGGTCAAGATTGTTGCCGGAAAAATAAATGCAGGGCTGGCCTTGGCGCAGTGTTGCACTGGTATTCCAATGATAACCGCCAAAGGCATCAAACAGCACCTTGTTGCCCAAGTAGGAACCGCCTACACCCAAAAAGATTACGACATCTTTACTGCGAAGATGCTTGCTGTAGCGCATCAGCTTGATAATCGACTGCTCCGTATTGGGATTGCCGTCGGCAATATATGGCATGCGTGGAAAGTAAACATGTTCAGGCGTGCCGTCCTTAGATAAATGCTTCTTGGCAAAGCCGCTGCGGCGCAGCTCGCACACAGCCTTATCTGCTGCCGCTCCCTGCTGCTGCAGTGCCTGCTCCACTTCCTGCGCTTGCAGTCTGCCCGCTCCAACCATGTTGCTGAAGTCAAAAACAATACCACTGGGCATAACAATTTTATATTCCAAAATATACACTCCCAAATATTAGTTGTACCTATAATATGCTATTGTACATAAGTTATTATAACATATTCATATAGCAAGTTCCATAGACTATAAGAGCAAGTAATATTTTATTGCAAACAAGACTGAAGCTTTATTTTACCTCTACCAGCTCAATATGGAAGTTCAGTTCCTTGCCGGCCATTTCATGGTTAGCGTCAAAGGTAATGTTAGTCTCGTCCTTTTCGGTTACCAGTACAGGTACGGGCTGACCAAATTGGTTCTGCAGGTAAACTCTCTGGCCAACGGTCAGGTTTTCGGAACCAGGCAGCTGGGCAATCGGCATGGTGAAGATAGCCTTCGGATCAGCCTCGCCATATGCTTCTGCCGGCAGCAGATGGATGTCAACCTCAGCGCCGACCTCCAGGTCAGCAACAGCTGCATCAAAGCCTTTAATCATCTGGCCTGCGCCGCAAACAAATTCCAGCGGCTCGCCGCGGTCATAAGAAGAATCAAATTGCTTGCCGTCATTAAAGGTACCTTTATAGTGTACGCGACAGGTTTTTCCTACATTACGTCCGGTTAATTCATTGCTCATTATTAAATCACCTCATAAAAATATTTGATATAAAGCCGGTATAAGCGTATATCAGTTACAGTTATGTATATTATACTATATATCGCTGTTTATTTCACCTCAAAAAAAACGGCAGCCGGTTAAATTCCGACTGCCATCATATTTCAGGCTCATCACATCAGCGCTTCTATTCACCCTCCTGCAGAAAGATACTGCCTCATCAGACCCTTAAAGCCCTGCTTTTTGAAGTCCTTCAACGGCAAATATTCAATTTCAACACTGTTATTAGCGTATTCAGACCTCATTTCATTGAACTCTTCCACAGTCATATCTGTTTCCTGCGCAGCATCTGCCTCACTTCTACAGTTCATGTTACGGTAAACGCCAAGGTCGTCATCCTTCGGCCAGGTAAAATAAAGCTCATAGCATCCGAGGTTGCCGTCAGGCTGCAAATGCTCCACAGCAAGCACCTGATGCGAAATGCCGGTGCCACCTCGTGTCACCAGATTGTCATTTGCCATAAGCTGCAGACTGCTGCGGCTCCAGCCCTCCGCAACGTATTTCACGCTGCCGTTCGCAAAGGTGTAAATCGCATAAATCTCCTTACCGTAATGCCCCACGCCGCGTTTTTGGCTAATCCAACCGATAAGCAGCTCCGGAACACCGTCGCCGCTGATATCCTGCAGCGTGTAGCCAAGCTGCTGCAGGGCCGCTTCCCGATTGGCGAAATCCCGCACCTCGCAGATGCCTGTTTTTCCCTGCTCCGGCAGGTTATCACTATTACCATTGGCGATAAATTCATAAACGCTGTCCACAACATTCGCATATTCCTGCTCGTAGGATGGTACAGCTTTGGCAGCAGCCTCAGCCTTAGGCAAATCCATCTGCGGTAATACGGCATTTTGCTCTGTGCCGTAACCGGCAAACGCCACCAGAAGCATTGTCAGCCACATGCTCTTAAACAGCTTCCGCTTCATTATGCCACCTCCTGTCAAAAGATGTTTTAGCAAAAATTGCTTTGTCCTTTACTTTGCTTAATGAACGTCATGCTCGCAGTAAATAATTTCCGAAATCACATCTTTAGAATCCAATTTCACATAAAAGCTCTTGTGCAGGAATTTTTGCCCTCTTGCGTTATAGGCATATTTCACCCAACCGATCATATAATGCGTATCAGAACGGCCTCCGCCCATATAATCATCCTCCCAGCCGTTCATTTTCATTTAACCGTCCAAACGAATCTGGCTGTCAGTATTAAGCAGCTGGCCGACAGCATAGCCTGCCATACTGCCATGAAATTTATTAACCTTTACCTCATTTACTTTGTTTCTCGCTGAATCTATATAGAACAGACGCGGTCCTACCTGCATCTTTTTATCAGCATAGGAGATAGTATCATCAGTATTCTGCTCCACAGGCCCCGGGTAATAAGCACCTGAAGCAAAAATTTCCGGATCCATAATCCAATCTGCTTCGAGGGCAGCATTAAAGCGTCCTGCTGCACTGGCAGCTCTCGGGGTTGTATCAAGATATTTACTTGCCATAAAACCAACATGGCCCTTTTCAGTAGTACCAAGAAGCCATTTGTATTCACTGTTTACTACGTCCACAACTCTGCTTACATAAAATTTATCTTCTCTTTGCAGCATGGTGATAACAGCACAGTCAGTATTAGGCTGTGTTCTGACATTAACATCGGTTGCGTTACAATATACCTCCAACGGCCATCCAGGATAAGACCTGAGCTCGTTGGCCAAATAAGCTGGGTTGACCTCGGCAAAGGCAGTGTTGGCAAACATTGCCAGACCAAGCGCTGCGCTTAAGAATATTTTCTTTTGCATATCCATCCCTCCTATTCCTGCCATCTGCGTTATGGGCAGTTGTTTTCCTGATTATATTTTAACTTGAAAATAAGCAAAGCGCCCCACCCGAAAGAGTGAATTCGGGTAGGGCGAGAGGGATTCGGGGGAAAGAAGGATATATTTTTATGCCTCATCAAGCTTCTGCAAGCGTTTCAACCATCTTATAACAGCGCCATTTTTGATAAATTCTAATAACGCACCATCACAAAAGCGCTCTGCCCTAAGAGAAGCTATCAGTAAAGCCAATATGCATTGAGCGTCTAATTCAGAAGCATCGGCTTTCATCATGGAATCATAACCCCATTTTATGCCATTAGCCTGAAGAATTTCTGCATATTTACTCGGTACTATCTCATCACTTTCTTTGGCAAATTTATAGATATCATCTGCCAAGTTATTAACCGCTATAGAATAACTGACGAAAGACTAACTATAAAAAGTCAAGAGGTGGGTAAGAAAAAATTTCCGTATAGGT